>MDTG01291445.1_pt1 | contig 19122 bp, 16 predicted proteins | sample 811421 | NCBI WGS metagenome assembly MDTG01 (sample SAMN05326645, study PRJNA326480) | marine metagenome | isolation source: seawater | place: Pacific Ocean: South East | collected 2011
CATAATTTACCAATAAAACAATGTAAATATACGAAAAATATTTTAAATATCCAAATCTTTTCTAAAAAATTTACCTAAAATGTTGTCATTTAAGGAGTTTTCATCTCCTAAAACCTTATTATTGAACAATTCCTCTACTTCATAGTAGGTTAAAGACTTTGGTGTCTTACAAAACCTCAATATCTTTAATTCTAATGAATCGTTTATTTTATCTTGATTTTCTTCTGATTTTGCTGCTTCATTTTCATGAAACCATAATTGTACTTTTGTATTAGAAGAACGATAATCTAACCATTTAGATTCCTTTACCACTTTTCTTTTTCTTTTATATCCTTTAAGTGGTGGTAATGTTCTTTTAGCATATAGGGATTTTTTCCCTATATAATATTCACCTGTTTGGTGATTTGTTATTTTGTATATAAATCCGATAGTACCTTCGGGCATATCAGAAATATCTGTAATTGGTTTACCTTGGTAGCTCCATCCCATAGTTAAAAATCTTAAAGTCATCCTTATACCTTTCTCGAATCCACTCTACTGCCCACTTTTCTTGAGATAAAATTTGACTATAATATTTATCTGAATTTAATTGAGGGTGTTTATTGTAAATTGGATTTCGGTTTAAGTGAGGAATTTTGTTTTGTATATCAAACTTATTTAATACTAAATTTAAATCATTTATAAAAGATTCGTATTTTCCTATAAATGATAAATTTGATTTATCCTCGTTAATATAGTAACTTTGTGGCATATATAAAAAATAATTGTCAGTAACATTTTCAACAAATTTATTTAGTTGAATTGTATCTTTTACTTTTCTACATTCATGGTAGTATAAAGACATAAACCTTGTAAATGGATTTCTAACAAAAGTAAAAGTAAAAATATCTTCATTGTTTATAGAAGTAATCGGCGAATGATTGGTTAAAGAAACATTACCATCAACTCCTTTTAAAAGTTTTTTGATAGTTGTTCCACCTGTTTTGGGAATATGTACATACGCCCAAGTTCCAATCTTAGTTTTAGGTAAATTCAAACTCAGAATTTAATAAGTTATATTATCAGAATATCTTTTCTGATTTAACTTTCCACCTCTTGCTTGTTCTAAAGCCTTTTCATCTTTATGAAGTTTGTTTCCACTATCCGCAGAATAAGGTGTTTTGTCTTTGCCAGTACCCAATGGGAACTTTGCTTTTTCTGAGTTGTCGTATAAGTCTTTAATTGATTTTGCCATAATTAGTACTCCTTGTATTATATAAATATAGATTAAGTGTCGAAACGAATAATAAAGTTAGTATCGTAGTCTGGTAATTTTTTAAATGGTTTTGGTAATTTTGCTACCGCTACCATATCACCATCTTTATCATAAATACCAATGGTTGATACATATGTTGTTAGGTAAGAACCAGTTGGGTCTGATAAGAATTTATTATCATAGTCATCCCATGAACCAGTTGTGCTACCAAAACTACCACTATAACTTGCTTTTCGTTTAATATCTCTGTAATGTTTTATTTTGACTGTCTTTGCAGATGAAACATTTGTTATTGGAGTGGTTTCAAAATCAAATGAACCACTAACTGTTATATCTATTGCTGATGGGTTTTGTGAATAATTAAATTCACCTGCTTTAGCCTCTATTAGAACTTCAGTCTCATGTATAGTTTGTGTTGCTCTATATTCGATGTTATAGTTATTAAGGTCAGATGATAAACCAGTAAATACTATCGCTCCATCTGAATAGAATATATTACCAAAGTCATTTTGTGATATTGTACTACCACCAATCTGCAATTCAGCAACAAAAACTGCAGTATTACTTTCTAAATCAAAACTTGTCAAAAATTCTGTATCAGTATCCGAACCAAATGTTAATATTGCTGCACCAGTTTCAAAGTCGATACTTGTGATTGTAAATGTAAAATTTGTACTATCAATACTAAGAACTAATTCTCCTAATTGAAAATCAGCAGATACTATTGTGTATGATGGGTTTGTTGAAACTATCCTACCCTTACCAGAATCACCATAAACCTCTGTCGTATCTGTATCGGTAATTCGTACTGTACCTGGTTTTATTTTTTCTCCAAACTTTGATTGAGAAATTTTAATAACATACATATTTGTACCAAGTTCTCTCTCACTTTCAAAGTTCGCATCATTTGCAAAATCACCATAGTTATTTAACAAACCATTATCAGTATAATATTTTTTTTCTATTGATTTGTATAATAAATGTACAAATACATCTTCAGATATTCCTGTTGCCTTTGTAAATGTTTCAGAATCAAATAAACCATCTTCAGTAAATGCTTTAATTACAGGATAGTCTGATTGTGAAGCAGTAAATTTTTTATATACTTTAAAGCTTCTTCGAGATATATTCGACTTTGGTATTGATTTTAACATAGTATAATTCCTCTATATAAATATATTGAAATAAAAAACCCCATTCACGATGGGGTTTGTTATGTTTGAAAATGTGTGCCTACGGTTTAGAAATCAAGTTTTACTTTGATTAATACTTCTTTATCAAATGATTTAGCTATTGGTTGTGAAGTTTTTGCCACTGCTAATAATTCATTTGAATCATTATATAACCCAACTGTTGTTATATATGAACGAGGGTCAGTTTCAAATGTTGATTCTGCGAATGTTCCATCTGTACCTGTTGTGTATGTTGGGTTATTTGAAAAGTTAAATTCTCTATTTGTTGCTCTTACGAAGTAGTGAGAGGTAGAAACATTTTCAGTTCTTCTCGCTTCGAAGTCTGCACCTAACTTAATTGATTCAAATAAATATTTGTGATTTTGTTGTTCTGATGTTACTACTAACGAACCAGTTAAATTTGTTCCGTATACATTACCAACCTCTGCCGCTACTGCCTCAGGGTTAAGAACAATAATTCCTAAATCAGGAAAGAATTTACCAAATCCTTGACCTGCATGAATTGTTCCACTACCACTCGCAAATTTAGCTGCTATAGTAGCATCATTTTGAGAACCTAAGTTTAGAGAACCTGATACAACATCAAAAACTCTTCCTGCTTTTCCTACTGTATCTGAAAATTTCTTTCCACTATCATCAATTAAATTTGTTACACCTGCTGAACCTGATAATTTTAATGACCAGTTACCTGCGTCCATTTTCTCTTTATATCTAGCTCTTGCAAGGTTAATTACATAGATGGCGTCTGAAGTTTGTGCTGTACCAGAACCAGTTGCAAAAGAGAATTGTGTATCATCTTGGTCTAAAAGAATTTGTCTATACTGAGCGTATGTTGATTTTGTTGCTAAAGTAGATGAATCATTATTTGCTAATGAAACTGAACCACTTCCTAATCTGTGTCCATATGCTACTGAAAATTGTACTGATGAAGTTGCTGCGGTATCATAAATATTATAATAGTAATCACCACTTGATTGTGCTACTTGTGCAGAAGAAGTAAAGAAAGTAGTTAAACTTCCTGTATCACCACTCCATAAACCAGTAGTAACAACCTCAACTTTACCAGTCACTTGGTCAAACTCACCAAATCTTTTATAAATACCTTGGGTAATTGAACCACCTTGTGCTGCAAGTTTATCACCACCAGTCAAATACTGGTTAATGATTTGTGTTAGTTGTTCGGATGTAAGGTTACCTTGATTAGCCGATAAATACGAGGCTAAATCTGATGATAAATCTACTCCTGCTTGTCCTGTTATTGTTGCCATCTTTTAAAATCTCCGTTATTATGTTGGTTGTACATAAGTTACTGTAACAGGAATAGTTTGAGAACCACCCGTTTCGTTACCATATACAGTCAATGTTGTCTTAATAGTTGTTGTAATATTTGGGTTAGGGATAAATGTGAATGATTCTCCACTTTCTACGGCTGCAGTAGTTGTTACTTCATCTCCCAAAAATACTGGTATTGTACCTGTTCCTGCTCCTGCACCTTGACCTACGATAGTACCAGCGTTCTTATTTGATAGTACTAATGTATATCCACTTTGTGAGTTACCACTTGGTGAAGTAGTTGGTGAAAGAGAAACTTGTCCTGAAGTTTGTGTGACTGAAATGTTCGGTACACCAAATTCAACTTGAGGAATCTTTGTTGTTCCTTTTGGTAAAGTTACCAATTTAAATTTTAATACTTGAGTTTCATCTGGTGAAGCCTCAGTAATTGGTATTGCTCTAATTGCTGCATCATAAAATGCAGAACCCTTTGGATGAGCCGGTTCAAATAATGTGTAATCAACCTCATCATCACCTAAAGCAAATTGTGTTATGTTTAAACCTTGTCCAGCTGCAAGTTTTTCTCTACCCTTTTTGGTAAGAATTGCATCTACGGTTATTGTCGAGTTATCTAAGTAAGCCATAATTTATTCCCTATTATTGTTCAATATATAAATATAACAATTTATATTTTTAGTAATTTTTACTTTCATATAAATATTAATCTACTTCTAAAATTGGTTCTCCACTACCTCTACCACTATCAGATACTCTTAATGTATTTGGATTAGTAGTAAATGTTTGAACTGGCGAACCACCATCTAAGGTAGTTGCACTTGTTTGTTTTGAGCCGTTAAAGAATGAGTTTTCCAATCCTGTTGTTAAATCTCCAACATTAACATAGTGTGTTGAGAAGAAACCATCTAAAGGGGTGACTTCAGTAATATTACCACTAACTGTTGGTGCAGAGCCTGACTGACTCAATATAACAACTTTATCTTTAAATTTAGTTATTTCACTAACTTGAGTACCCAAGCTTGAATCACTTGTATTAATATTAGTTATTACTTCTTCTTGGAATGATTCTTTAATTTTAAATACTCTTACTTTATCTTTTACTATATTTCCACTACCATCTATTCTTGTTCTTATAGCAAATGAATTTTTTCCAAATAAACCAAATCCTACTCTTGCCAAACCATCGAAGTCCATTCCTATTTGTTCGTATCCATCAGTTTGGAAGAATGAAGCAGCTGTCGAACCTGTGATTTGTGCATTTACTGAAAATTCAATTTGTCCACCAGTTGATGATTGGTTTCTTGTTATAGTACCTAATAGTGTTATATCATCTTGACTTTGATATGTTCCACTAAAATTGTTTATTTCTGATGAAACCTTTGAATCATTTGATTCACTAACATGCCCTTCGATATTACTAAATTCTATTGTTGGTACAATATCATCACTTGCAGATATTAAACCATCTATATTTGATATTGAAGAAGTGAGTTCAGTATTTATTGCATTTACAACTGTTTCATGATAATTTTCTTCACCACTTGGTCTATTCCATTTTGTTTTACTTCTTTCTAAAATATGTGGTTGAAGCAATAAACCACTTGCAACTTTAGCTCTCGCTGGTACCAATGTTATCAATTGGTCAAATAACGATTTGTCAAAATATCTTACAAGTTGTATATATTCATTAAAGTTAAGATTATATCTTGTAAAATAATATTCTCTATATGTTTTTAATGCAGAATATTCATCATTATAATTATCCGATGGGTCTCCTATATAATCATCTATATTAAGTGGCCCAACTGATTTTAAAATATCTAAATCAATTTCTTTAGTTGGTGAAAAGAATAAACCTAATTTATTTGTATCTACTGGTGATTTATCAAATGACTTTTTAGTTGCTCTTTGTCTATAAGATAAATCAATTGATGATGTTGCATTTAGTGAAAAATCATTTCCTATTTCAGATTGATTTTCAAGTCTAAATTTGTTAGCAAATAAATTACCAGCTGATGGTACATTTGCAGTTACTGTTCTATCATATGGTGTATATTGAAAAGGATAAGTTGTATTATTAACAAAATTACTTGCAGTTGAGGATGCTGCATAAGTCGTTGTGATTGCTACATTATTAATACTTGTATCACTAAATCTATTTTTTGGGTGTTCAAAATCGTTTCTAAATATTAAATCATCGGTAGATGCAGATGGTGAGTTTCCATCAATTGCATCTGGTAAAAGTGTATGATTATCAATTACTGATTCATTTAAAGCAGTTGTCCATAATCTAAATTCATCTACTTGACCATTAAATGTGGAGCCACCGATTGATATCTGACTTCCACTTTCCCAAGATTTATCTACTGAACTTAGACTTTGTGATACTTGATTTCTAACTCTTTCTTGGAAACCTTCTTTAGCATAGAATGTAAATTCATCAGTTAAACTACCAGTTGTTCTATTTATCACAATTTGAGTGAATTCATCATTAAAGAATGGGAATGTATCAGTTGAAGCAGATACTGAGCCTACTGTTAGTTGTACTTTAGCTAACGAACCTGTGTCTTTTAATACATCTAATGACCAATTACTACCACTAATAATTTTATGGTCTTGTTTTACTTCTGTATTAATTCTAATCTCTACTGAATTAGGGTGGTCTCCACTATATGTTTTCCAATCAACATCCACAGATGCACTACCACTAATGTTTATAGCAGCCGTTCTATCTTCATAAGAAAATTTAGTAGTTCCACTTTTAGTTACATCTCTTGGCCCACCAAATTCTGCTATCGTTAAAATAGATGATGGTACACCATAACAACTCATTAAAGCATGAATCGCTCGTTTTGTACCTTTATGTTTTAATAAGTAAGGTAGGTTATTAAGTATTCTTCTCCAAGTTTGGTTTTGTCTTTTCTTACCACTTGTTGCTCTTGCTTGAGTACCATCAGTATCTTTACCAAAAGCAAAATCCCAAAGAGCAGCTGATTTAACTCCAATGTCTGCATCCCAACCTAATGATTCTAACATTTGATATAAAAATCTATCCTTAATACCAACATTATATTTGTTTTCAAATTTTCTATTTTCTGATAAACATTTAATATGTACCCAAATGTTATCAAAGTGTTGGCCAATCATATCAAAGAATAAAGTAAATTCACTACCCTCACTTGAGTTTTGGACATGAGATGGTAAATTATTGACTAATCTTGAATCATTAAATTTATCGTAGTTTATTGCAGTATTTTTAGTGGATAAGTACCAACTCTGACCATCTGATGAAGTTGAGGATGAAACTGCATTTTGACCTGCACCAGGATAAGTTAAACCACCTAATGAAGAACTTGTATATAAGAAACTTTCAAAAGCATCAAATCCATTTTTAACACCATTAATCTGATGTTCGATTTTTTGTTTTTCGTTTCTCAAAGTAATACTACCAGTATAATGAGAACCAGATGTAACTAAATCTAATTTATTATTATAAAATTCTATTAATTTGACTTTATAAAAAAAGTTTTCTATTCTCTCACTAGCTGATGAATACTTAACGAAGTTTCCATAGTTTATTGTTTGTGCACCTTTTTGTTTAAATGCACCTGAGCCTGTTTCTACTATACTAAAAGATTGACTAACAAAATCAATATCTAAACCTTTTAGATTAAATCCACTACCACTTACAAATTCATTGACAATATCAGAAGAAGTCGTACTACCACTTGTAACTAAGTCATCATAAATTTGTAATCCAACATTGTCTGTGAATTCATCATTTAAATTTGGTTGTAAAATAATACACTCATCATCTCCTTCATTCAATACTGTTAAAGATTCAACGATTGGAATGGATTGTATCTTAGATATCCAAACTTGTTGATTTGGTTGTACTTCTCCACCTAATGGTTCATATAGTTTTAATACAAGAGTTTTTTCTTCTTTTACTTTTATTTCTTCACCAGTTGCTTCATTTATTACTTTATATTCAGAAAAAGTTTCTTTATCAATACCCCAAGTAGAAATTAATTTATTTTCACCATTTCCAAAATGTAGGATATGTGTAAGGTATTTTGAATTATCTGATTGTAAAACTGATTTATCAAAAATAGATGTAATAGATTCTCTTATATCTCTTACAACATTATTTCTTCTAAGTTGTAAATTACTTTTATCAAAACTAATTTTTATTTCTTCAACTCTTCCAGCTACTACTTTATCTGTTTCACTATTATATGGAATTAAAAGTAATTTAAAATCACAATAATCTGGATTGGATTTAATATCAAATCCTGATTGGCTTAAAATCTTTCCTATGTTGAGTTTTAATCTACCTTGTGGTTCTCTTCTTTGGCCAACTATATTTTTGGCTGTCACTTTATCAATATAAACATCTACATAATTAGTATTAATAGATGACCAATCTATTTCAAAATCTACATCGTATCCTTTAAAATCAGCACCAATAATATTTTCAGGAAAATTAATTGTAACAATGTCTGGCCCTGGTGTTGATGTTTTTGATATTACATTAACTACAATACTTGCGTAATCACCAGTAAGACCACTATTTGTACATGGTTGTAAATATATTGTATAATTACCTACACCATTAGGAAAATCTTGTTTACCTAATCTTAATCTACCACTTGGTTTTAATTCTTTTCTTACCTTACCTAAACTAAATTTTACTTTATCTGCATTCTGACTTCTCCATTCTATTTCAAAATCATTACCATTTAAATTATAGGTTTGTGAACTTGGACTCGCTTGAATAGAAAGCACAGTAGGTAATGCCGGAGGCGGTGGCGGTGGTGGCGGTGGTGGTGGAGGTGGAGGAGGAGGTGGAACTTTATCTCGTATTACATCAGTAAATCTTAAGATATATACACTATTCCTATCCCAAGTTATTATCTTTCTTCTACCACTACTTGATATACCATCTTCTATATCAAATTCTCTATCTGTTTGATATAAACATATTTCTGCTTTGTTTTCTGATATTAAATAATATTTTTCTTTTGAAACACCATTTGAATATTTTACCTCAAATGTAACACCTTCACTTAATTGTTTGTCTGTATAGTTAAAAAACTGTAATGGAGACTGAACACCATTAATATGTAATGCACCTCCATTTGAAATTAGTGTACTAAGACTTAATGTGATACTTCTTTTAATTTGTAAAATTTGATTTAACGCATCTCTTTCTGATTGTAAATCTTGTATTTCTATACCTTGACCAGTTATGACATCTCCACCAAATGCAAAATTTTGTGAAGGATTTGTCAATCTATTTACTTGGGTGTTTCTTACTTGTATTGCCTCTTCTTGTGTAGCACCTACTGATATTGCATTTTGGAATGCTTGATTTGGAGAAAGATTTTGTAGTGCATTATATGATGGCCCACTTGAAAGTTCCCATCTTTGACGCGTAGGAATCCATGTGTAAGTATCACCATTGACACGAACTTGTTCAAATCCAAAAAATCCTGGTCTGCCTACTGGTTCAAACATTAGTATATATCTCCTCTAATTATTGCGTTACTTCTATTCCCTCTTTGAAAACTACTTGTATCAAAGTTTGAAACTGTATTTAATGACCTACCACTTGTAATAGAACCAGCTCCAATACCTCTATTCATTACTATTGGTTGTGAAAACATACCTTGATTGAATGGATTGATTGCCGCTTGTAAAAATGACAAAGGTTGATTTAATTGATTACCAATTTCTTCTGGTGTAGCAAAAGGACTCGGTGTTTGTGGTCTTGGTATTGGTATCGGCTTTGGTTTATCAACTGGTTTTGGTTTTATAATCGGTATTGGTTTAGGTCTTGGTTTTGGTTTTGGCCTTGGTTTTATTATTATTGCGGGCTCTGGTTTATCTCTTACTGGAAATACACAAAGACTTCTATCATCTACATCAGCATTAGGATTGTAATTTAATGCTTTTGGGTCTTTACATCCTACGATTACTTTTCTTGGTTTTGTAGTTTCAAACTGTTCGTTACTTGTTACGGTTTGTAAAATAGAATCTACCTTATCTATTGTTTTTTGTTGTTCAAATGATAATGTACTATCCTCTTTTATATTTCTTTTTGGTAAATAAAAACTTATTACATTTTCTACAATCGTAGAAATTACATTAAATATTTCGTTTTCTTTGTAACAAATCTTTTGAGTTGTATTTAATGGTTTTCCGTATTTGTTAGATAAAATATTAAATTCTCTATTATTTTTATAATGATTCGCTGATTGTACAAATTTATCTTTTACATCAGTCAACCAAGCATCCATATTTTTGATTTTAAATTCTTCTTGTATTAAATCAATATATTTCTTACCATCTTTAATATTTCCTTTTTTTCCAAGTAAGTTTTTTAAGGCAGTTTCTACATCAAACTGATTTATAAACTCATCGATAAATGGAAATACATCACCTGCAAATGTTTCTCCTTTTATAAAACATTGATATCTTGCATCTAAATCTGAGTTTGGTTTACCTGATTTATCTTCAATGGTTGGTAATAATCTTACTTCTGTTCGTGAAGGAGATATTTCATGTATCCAAACCTTATCATTTATTCTATCTTCTGAACCTAATCTTCTATTTACTAAAGATATTTGTGTCTTAAAAATACCTTGAGAATAACCTGCCTCTTTAATAAGTTTTTCAGTATCTATAAAAAATTCATCAGAGTCATTTGATTTTATAGTAAGTTTATTTTTTTGTACTTTTCCAAAATATTTCTTTTCGTTATTGTCATTATATTCAATATATCTTACTAATTTTCCACCATTCGATTCTTGTGGTAATTGATTATCATTGGCGTCATAAAGAATAAATTCGATTAGGTCACCAGGATTCATACCAAAAAATCCCTTTGAGATTTCTCTCTCAAAGATATTTCGGTCTTTGTCATCAACAAAGTAACCCTTTGTTCCATCTATTTTTTTAAAATCTTTAATTGCCATTTTCTATTAACTCTTTTTATTTTTTCTTACTGCCCAACTTAACTGATTTGTTTCAGAAGTTGTACCATCTGAATATGTTACTTTCAACACCCAATTACCAGTATAATCTTTTGCTCCTCCTCTTGGTGGTTTTGGTGCATTTTTACCACCAATCTTAACATTGAAATATAAATCAAATTTCTCTTTTGCTCCTTGTTCAATATTAGTACTTACTGTTTTATTTGGGCCTGGTGATTTAGATGTTGCCTCAGTAAATCCTAATGGGCCCCATTCTAAAATATCACCACTTGTTGTAATAGAAAGTTTTGTAATTGTCTCTCCATTATCTTTTAAGTTTTGGACTTCAACATATCCTGCTTTACCACTCGACCTAACATTTTTCCTTTTTGCAGTTGTCCATCCAATATCTGCTTCTTTTGCTGCTTCGGATACTGATGTTACTTTGTAGAAGAATTCATTATCTTTACCAGGTGTTAAACCAGATGCGGCCGCAGTTGTTTCTGCTTGTGCTCCTGATAATTGTGATTGTGTTTGTACAAGTAATTGTCTTAAAGATTCTTTTTGTGCTTGTAATCCTTGTACTTGAGCAGTCAATGAAACTCTTTCTATACCATCTCTTGTTCCCTTAATGATTGAGTTTGAAAAATCTTTAAGTAAGTCACTATATCTTTGTGTTGATGATTGTGCTTCGTTGTCAGCAGCTGCTTTTTGTATTTTAAGAGAATCATTTTCAATCAATAAAGCTTCTATTTCTGCATTTAATTCTTGTATTTCACTTTCTAATTCTGCAATTCTTGCATTTGCTTCCGCTAAATCGGCTAATGCTTGTTCATATAATCTTCTTAAGTCATCGTGTACTGGTCTCGGTACAACATCAGGTTTTGGTTTTTTTGGTTTACCAATTAATTCATCAACTTCAACATCAACTGATTTAATTAATTGTTCTTCATCATATTTTGGTTTTTCTATTCTACCAACTTGTTCTCCATCTCTTTCACCTCTAATATGTGTATAAGGTGCAGTTCCACCTTCACTTTTACTTAATACAATAGTATCTGCGTTTGTAACAAAAGTATGCTTTCCTGTTTCTGCATCTTTTGAAACAATTGCTTTAGAACCACTATTAATTAGTTCGTTAATCCTAAACTGATTGTCTATTGCCATTTTACTTCTCTACGGTGAAAGTTAAATCCTTATCTGCAAAGTATTCAATTACACCATTTCTATTTACTTTTATTTCTATATAATATTCTCTATTGATTTCAAAATTTGTTAAATTTAATTTAAAGAAATTACCATTTGCATCACAACTAACTTTTGTGAAACTATCATTAAATGGTACTACCACCTCATCTGTTACTATATCTTTAATTTGGTAACAAGTAGTTGATGGTAAATAATATACATCCGTATAAGCATATTGATTGGTGTAATTTTTAAGAGGATATTTTTCTCTCCCAAAAACTCTGATTGTAGGTTTACTTCCTCGTTTATATCTTACTTTTAATCTCTTGAATGTGACATGAATATCATCTGCAGTTAATGCTTCAAGAGAGCCAGTAGAGAAAGAAGAATCATCCCAACCAATTCTAAGTTTCGGTTGGTATATAGTATTTGTTTCTTTTCCGAAAAATTTTAATTGTCCATAATCAATTGTATCGTTTTCTTTTGCTGAATCATGTTTAAGTATCCAACCTTCATTTGGTATTGAACCACTAATCCAAGCATTGAGTGGGGTTAAGACATTCATGTCTATATCAGTTGATTCATATGAAAAAGATTGTGATGACTCAGAACCCGTGTACCAAGTTCCACCTCTTCCATTAAATGAACCAGTTGTACCACTTGCAAAATCATTTCCTAACCAATCTGATGATACAGTTCTTTTATTCCAACTACAACCATCAGTTGATATTTCATCAAATCGTGTACCTATACCCATATCCCACGATTGTGAAACAGGATGTGCAAAAATTGTGTAATCGATTGGAATCTCACTTGATTCACATTCGTGTAAAATAAGTTCAGCAGAGCTCATAGTTACTTCACCACTTACGATTGATTGTGATAGGGGAGTTACATCAAACTTTATTAAAGTACGGGCAGTATCTTTTAAGTTTCCATAATAAACTTTAGAAACTTCTAATACTTCATCTAAACCAGTATTTTGAGTTGGTTGTTGTAAGTATATACTTGCGTCTTTAGATGCTGTTACAAAATAATACATTATACTACTCTCCCTTTTATATCTTTGTTCGGAAACTTTAATTCAAATACAGATGGGTCTAACGATGGATAAACTTGTTTATTTTTTGTTGCATTTGAAATATTATATTTTACATTCGAATAAGTACCACCACATTTATTTACAACTTCACATTTTGGTACAGATTGTACTCCCTCAACATTAGCAATACTTAATTCTAATTCTGAAATATTAATTGGTTGATTAAATGACCAATTATCTATATTAAAGAATTCTTTTATTTCTTCTGTACATTGTAATAATATTTCTCTTGTGTTATACCCACCATAAACTCTTATTTCAAAGTCTACTCCAATATTAATAACAAACCCATCTAATAAATTGACTCCATCTGTCAAAAGTCTATATTCATTCAAATAAGTTTTTAAGTTTTCTTTTACTGCTCTATTTAAGCTATTTAAATATTTGTTACTATCATATCCTAAAACATAAAGGTTTACTGCAAAAGGATTATTCTTTTCATCAATGTTAGATTTTTTTCCAACTAAAAACTTTTCTATTTCTTTTTGTATTTCTACTTTTGTAAAGTCTTTATCTTTTAAATCATTTACTAATTCTGTAAATTGTTTTAAACTTTGTGGATTTGCTAATATTGAAGCTGGTGAATTGTTATCTAATTCACCATCTGACGCACAAAATGCTTTTGCAACTTTACCAAATTTTGAAGGTAATGATAATGCTCTAACTTGATAATCCTTAGTTGTGACTGCTCTATTTTGTGCACCAAAACTTGCTAAAGCGTTTTGTCTAATTTCTTCTATACTTTCTTCTCCTCTTCCACCTCTTGCTGGTGCTTCGTTATCAACAGCTACTGAATTTTTTGTTGCGGTAAATAATCTTGCCTCTTTACCTGAGAAGAAGTTTTCATCTTCATCAAACTCTATCTTATCTATCTGTACTAAATCGTTAGCAGGTACATTTGAATCTACACCTCCACCTGCAAAATATGATATTGTAAATTCACCTGTTGGTGCTTGACCATATGATTTTGTTTTCAAAAAATTTGATGGGTCAAAAGATGCACCTAACTTATCAATTGATGCATTTAATCCTAAACCTACATTTTTAAAATTAGGAATTAGTGTCTCATCGTTTGTTGCAGTTCCACCACCAAATACTAAACTTGTTGTGTTATCTGAGTTTGTTTTGGTTACAAATCTTCTTGAACTTTTTATCAATCTTAAAACATTAGGTACTGAATTTTTGAATTGTGCTAAATCTTTATCATTTTGTTCAGAAGTTGGATAATCAACATACACCATCTCTTGTCCTAAGTAAGGTACTTCATACCATTTGTTTCCATCAGAGTCTCTTACATCAAAGACATCAATTACATTTTTATCACTAATGTTAATGTTTGCAAACTCTTCAGGTACACTACCGAAGTTTACGGTGATTGATTTTACATCTGCAGACAATACATTTACTTTTTTCTTAACTAAATATAAACTTGGTTTACCTTGTGAATCTCTTTCGTATATAGAAATTTCCCTTTCATTTTCATCATTAAAATCTAATAATTCAGTTGATGTAAAAAGAATACCAGTTGTAGTTGAACGAACTTGTAATCCTTGTTTTATTCTTAAAAAATATTCAGTATCAGGTTCAAAGTCACCTGCTGATGAATTAAATTTACTTGGTACAGTTTGGTAGACTGCTAATTCTGTAATTGCTGGTGCAATGGGTTTTGTTTTATATCCCATTATATTTGCAATATCCATTAAGTTTTCTCTATCCTCAGCAGTAGTTAATAGTGATTCTTTTAATGTATCATCAATATAATATCCTAAGACATCTCCAATATAAGATGCCATCTCAATGAACATCATACCTGGCGATGACTCATTAAAATCAGTATGAGTTTGTGGAAAATAAGTTTTTGCAAAATTAATTAAACTTTCTCTGAATTGAGAAAAGTCTTTATTAAGATAATTTATCTTCCTACCAATATTTGAAACTTTACCTAATGCCATTTATTTACCCTTCTATATCTAAAGTTATTGTATCTGTTTCTATTTCGTTACCAACTGTAAAACTTACTTTTACTATTGCTCTATTTTGGTCTTTCATATCATCAGTCATTTGTACATCTATATCTTCAACCACAATATAAGGTAACCATAGTTCAACTGCTTTTGTAATTGAATTAGTTAGTTTTTCTTCAAACTGATTATCATCCATTGGTTCAAACAATACATTATGTAGTGTTGTACCAAACTCAGGTTGCATCACTCTCTCTCCAACTCTTGTTAGTAAAAGGTTTCTAAGATTTGCTCTTGCAGCTTCAAAAGAAGTAAATGTTTGTTCAAACATTACTTTACCTCTTTTAGTAGGAGATGATATTCCATACGCTACTGTTGCAAATTCTTCTAAATCATTTACTACCTTTTTACCTAACTCAAAAGCCACTTATACTCCTTACCTTTTAAACTTCTTTACTAATTCAGAATTATCTCTATTTAAAATTCTATCTAAACCAGGTAATCCTGTTCTAACACCAAGACCTGTTTTACTTGGTTGTTTTTTTATATCACCATAACCCATTTGTGCCGCCATATTTGCTCTCATTCCTTCTATTCCTGCACCAGCACCTTGTTGACTAAATGTAACTGTTTTATCCATGTTCTCATTTACAGGCTCTTTAAAATTATCTAATACTGATTTTTGTTCAGTTCCACCCTTTCTTTGTTCCGCCGTAAATGGTTTTGTGTTATTTAAAGCCTCGTTAATCGCTTTATTCTTAGTGAATTGTTTTTTAGGCTTTACTCTTTCTTCTTTCAAAGCAATTTCTGCTTGTTCGAATGGGTCTATCTCTGTTGTTTGTTCTACAACTTTTGGATTAGATTTCATTCTACGAGAAACTTCTTCCTCTAATATTTTAGGAAAAGTTTTTGTTAGAAACTGTTCGTGTTTCTTTGCCACTTCAGCTTCTACTATTGTTTTTATTACTTTTACTAATTGTTTTGATTTCATTGTACTTTTATTTAACTTGTCTTATATAAATATATTGTTATTGATTTTATGGTTTAACAACCTGGTGGATTGACAAACCCTAAATATTTTCTTGGTATTTTTTGAAATACACCACATCCATTTCTATTAAACCCACCACCACTTGTGTTTCCTTCAATTGTAACAATACCACCTGTTGGAGTAACACCTGCAACTATTCCAATGTGATGTGCGTCAGATGGAGAACCATATAAAACTGCCGCGCCTACTTTAGGTTCTGAACTGAAGTATCCTCTTTCTTTTCCCCAATTCATCCAATTATCACAACTTGCTCCTCCACTTGGTGTTTCTAAACCTGCTTCTTGCCACCAAGTTGCAACTGCCGCTGCACACCAATAATAACCACTACCATCTTTTCTTACTTTTGCTTGGTTATCTAATCCTACATTACTAAACATTTCATCAATTCTACCTGGTTGATTTTTTTGAACTCCACCTGGAAATCCACCATAGTTTTTACCAGGTGGTGTACCTGTTTCTAAAATACCAATATCTCTTTTTGCAATTGCTACTATACGATTACCTACCTCACATTTAGCTTCTTCAGGTGTGTTATTTTCTATTTCTTCTATTTCTTCTTCTGATAATTCTACTGGTACTGCATTTCTTTCACCAGAAGCTATTTCACTTCGTTTTAAACTAGAGTATTCTTTAGCAGAACTTCTTCCTGTCTCTGGTAATGAAGTATCGTTAGCAACCGCATCTGCTTCATTTGCTTCCTCTTTAGCAGCTTCTATATCTTCTTCTGACATTACAACACTTGGTTCCTCTGGTACTTGTGGTGTAATTGGTGTTGCGGTAGCTGGTGGTAGTGAATAACCAGTTAAAACAAGTTGGCCAGGTGAAGGTGGAAATAAAGGGAATCCTGGATATAATGATGTTGTTGTTACACTTGCTTGAATTGTGGTCAAATGAATTGTTGCATATGTAATAAATGAATCTAAAAATTTAGATGAAGCATCTGTTGGAAATTCAGGTGGTGATTCAGGCCAAGTACCTGGATTAGTAACTGTAGCAAATACTGATGCAATATTTTGAAATGAGCCAGGTGCAGGAACCAATGGTGGTATCAATTGAAATGTTGCACCTGTCCAATATCCAACTACTGCCTTTCCTAAGTCTTTTATAAAAGTATGTCTTTCTTTTTTTGTTAAAGCAATTGAACATGCGAGTACAACAAGTTTTTCCATTAGTTCCGTATTTCCTTTTTGGATAGGAAACGGAACACCACCAAAACCTTTGGTGATTATAGTACCAGTAAGTATTGCAGAATTATATGATTGAGTAAATTGTTTAGCAAAATCTTCTTTGGATTTTACTCCATCGGGATTACTCATATAAGAGTTCATAATGGATTTAAAACTATTCCAAGACATTTGTTACTCCGTATAGTTTAAAGTTGATAGAGCATCTCTGAGTTTTGATTTTATATTACTGAAATCTGCTCTATTGTTAGGGCCAACTGCAGTTGGGCCTGATGGTGTATTAAAGGTTTGTGCGTTTATTGAATCTATAAGTTCGGTGAGTAAATCTACAAGAACTTGACCTCTAACCAATGGCTCTTTTCTTAAACTACCTTGACCACTTGCATCTTGAGGCCCTGTTTTTGATGGTGAGTTTCCTTGTTCATCCGTATTCAGTCTTATCTGACCAACTCCACTTACAATCGAAAAGTTAGCATCGTTTCTATCAGTTGTTATATTAACATCATCACCAAAGTCTAAATCAGCACCTGATTCTCCATTGTCTATAATAAATCTACCATCTGATATGAATCCATAATCTCCTTTTGAAAAGAAAATCATTTCTTGTGATTTTGCAGATAAAATAATTCTATCTGAGTTAAGTAACATTTGGTCGAATCCTGTATATTCTTCTGGTAGTTCGAAGTTGATTGGAGTTGTTTTAAAATTACTACTACCACCATCATCAATTATACCTGGTTGGAAAGGTATTTTATATTTGTTAGAAGATAAAACAATTATAGAACCATCTCTATTAACATCTTCATTTACCAATTTATTAGTTAAGTTATCTTCTAAACTAATATCATTCTGTCTATTTCTTATTATAATTGTTGGAGATAATTCCCTTTCTTCATTATTATAACCACTAAATCTTATTGATTGGCCAAATCTTGATTGTAATAATTTATCACCTTCATTTAATTTTAATCTATGAAAAAATTCAGGTGTAAAATATTCATTTTCAATTTTACCACTTGATGTTTGTGAGTTAGAAATTCCTGTATCAGATACTTCTTTATAATTTTCTCCTTTAGAAGCTTCTTTTCTACCACTTCCAAAAAAAGTATCAGATTGTTCTGGTCTAAAGTTACCAGAGTTTAGTTCAGCGGTATTAATTCTTTTGTAATATCTTTTTCCACCGTCATCAATTATTCTTACAGTTTCATTTATAATTGGGTAGCCTGAATCTTCTATATATGGAGGTAGGAGGTCAAACTTTCCTCCAACATAATCTGCAAATCTTTGTACTATAATATGACCAACAAAAGAAGATAATGGTAAATCATCATCTTGTAAATCAAATATACTTAGAAGTTCTTTTGACCTATCACCATCATCTAATACAATACCTATTACGATACCAAGTTCTTTTTTCTTAATATCTAAATATTGCGAAATACTTGATAGTTGTCTTGAGGAATAGGTATTTGCTAATTGTATCCTTCTACTCATTATTTACCTTCTGTTTCAATTCTTCAACCTCATTGGTTAAATCATCAACCTTTGTTTTTTCATTTTCAACTTCGAAAACTGTATCTTCTAATTGTTGAAGTAATTGTTCTTTTTCTTTGTCAGTTAAGAAACCTGTATCTCCATCTGTTTTATCTTTTGAAGCAATCATTCTTTGTGCGATTGCTGCCATCTTTAATAATGCCTCATCATTTCTGACTGAGGTATCAACTAAATCTTTTATTATTGGGCCGATTACTGCCATATCACCAGAATGTCTGATTATTTTTTTCATTTCAGCAATCAGTTCTGATATCCTTGTTTTCTTGTTTTTTTGATTCTCATAGATATCTTCAAACAATCCACTTAGGTTTTTGCCAGGAAATAATTCAAAATTTGTACTCATGATTATACCATATTATGTTGTATA
>MDTG01358604.1_pt1 | contig 19122 bp, 15 predicted proteins | sample 811421 | NCBI WGS metagenome assembly MDTG01 (sample SAMN05326645, study PRJNA326480) | marine metagenome | isolation source: seawater | place: Pacific Ocean: South East | collected 2011
ATACGCGGGCCGGCGGTGGGGGCGCTAAGTCTTGGCGGCGCGGTGAGGGGCGAACGAGCGTTCGTTTCGTCGCGGAGGTCGATGGGCAAGATCTGCCCGCGCTGATTCAAGTCTGGCTCGGCTGCGTCTCAGGGTTGGCTGCCGGGCTGGCTACTCCTTCACCACCCACAGGCGCGGGGCCAGGGTCGTCTGACCGTCGTCATGGGTGCCCGTCACGATCAGCGTGTAGACCCCGTGCTCGTCGCCGAGCTTGGGCTCGTCGGGGTGGATCAGGGTCAGGCCGACCTTGCCGTAGAAGGGCGTCAGCTCCTCGTAGGTCTTGGGGACGTCGCCCTCGGCCAGGGTCTGCTCGCGGGGGATCTCGAGGGCCGCAGCCTGGGGGACGTCCAGGCTGCCCTTCAGGATCAAGCCCCCCTCGGTCTCGACGAGTCGGCCTGCCGCGCTCTGCTCACCTGCGGTGAAGGTCAGCTGATAGTGCCGGTCCCCACCGGCCTCGTCGCCCTCGAGGACCGTCACCTCCAGCAGCACGCCGCGGGGGGCGAACTCCTTCGCGCTCCAGGCTCCGTCGGCCAGCTGGTAGCGGCCAGACCACGTGGTCGCGCAGCCGGCGAGCAAGGAGAGAGCGAGGGCGAGGACGAGGCGGGTCATGCAGGCTCCTGGGGTTGGTCGGCTTGCAGGTTACTCAGGGCGGCGGGCGGTTGCAGAGAGGGGAGGGGATTGGAGCCGCGGCGGCTGGGACCGCTCCCTAGGATCGCGCACATGAATGACCCGGACTATCACGCCAGACACAGCGCAGCCGCCGCAGCTCGCGAGGCCGAGAGGGTGCGCAAGCAACTCGAGGTCGAGCGCAAGACGCGCAAGCGCGTCAGCAACCGCGCCGAAGAGCTCGAGCGCGACGTGCGCTTCCTGACCCTCATGAACCGCGCCCTGCTCGAGGTCGTGCTCGACGCCGAGCTGATCGAGGTCGAGCACTTCGCCGAGCTCATGGTCGAGCTCGACAAGGGCCTCGACGGCACAGCAGGCGACGGGCTCTCGACCCAGACCGTGGCCGACGAGCTGGGCCTGGAGCGGAGCGAGCTCGACAAGACCGAGCAGTGGGTCCGTGCCAACAAGAAGAAGAAGGCCGGCGGCGGGGTGCGCCGCAACCTGAAGCGGATCCGGCGGCGCTTCGAGTGAGGCTCCGGGAGTAAGCTGAGGCATGCTCTCGGGACTGGCTGACTTCTTCGGCGACCTGCTCTCCGTGTTCGCGCGCCAGCTGGTGCTCGGCTTCGGGCTGCTCGTGATCCTCGGCGTGGTGCTCTTCTTCCTCCAGCGCACGATCCAGCAGGGCATGGCGCGGCGGATGGGCTGGAAGTCCGTCGTCTACTACACCGGCTGGATCGGGGTCCCCGTCCACGAGCTGAGCCACTGGCTCGTCGGCAAGCTCTTCGGGATCAGGATCACCGAGCTCGAGCTCTTCGAGCCCGACCCCGACAGCGGCGTGCTCGGCTACGTGCGCTACGTGCCCCCGCCCCTCGAGCTGCGCCACCTGCACCGCGTGATCGGGACCTTCGCCATGGGGATCGCGCCCCTGTTCGGAGGCTCGCTCGTGCTCCTGGCCGGGCTGCTCTTGATCGCGCCCCACGAGGTGCTCTTCAAGGAGGCGGAGCACTTCGCCCAGCTCAGCGCCGACTCGGGTCTGGGAGATATCGCGCTCGGCTTCGTGAGCCTGATCGAGATCACCTGGCGAGGGGTGTTCCACTACGGCGTGTTCGATCCGCGGCCCTGGCTCTTCATCTACTTCGCGGTCGGGATCGGGACCCACCTCGCGCCCTCGCGGGCCGACCTCAAGGGCGCCATGACCGGGTTCCTGATCCTGCTCGGGATCCTGCTCTTCGCCGACGGGGTGGCCTTGCTCGTGATCCACCTCGCCAAGCTGAAGGTCGACCCGATCCAGGTGACCAAGGTCTTCAACCGGGTGACCGGACCCCTCTCGGCCCTGCTGGTCCTCGCCCTGGCGATCAACCTCGGCAACCTGGCGCTGATGCAGGTCGTCTCCCGCCTCGTCGCCAAGTTTCGCTCCCCCGCCTAGCGAGTAATTCACTGCGCCGACGGCGCTTAGGCGTGTGGCGCCTTCATGGACACATCGCTTCCCAGACACGGGAAATCGAATGTCACAGGAGCTTCCAAGCGCCTCGCGCGACGTGAGTTAAGTCCGGGGCGCCGGTTTGCACAGCGGAGGGCGTGGGACTGCGTTCTGGGTTGAAGGTGGCGGTTACGACGGCGGCGTTGGCCGCGTGCGTCGTTGGCTGCTCCCCGGCCCCCGAGCCCCTCCCTGCGCCCCCGGCCGCCTCGGATCCGGCCCCGGTTCACTCCGAGGCGCTGGCGCCCGTGCGGACGGCGACGCAGGCCGACCCCCAGGTGCTGGCTCAGCTGGCCGAGCTCGGGCTCGAGGCGCGCACGCTGCCCCTCGACGAGGAGCGCGAGGGCGCCGCCGAGGAGCGCGGCTTTCAGGGTCCGGCTCCCCAGGCCATCCCCGAGTCGCCCCACCCGCTCCCGCGCGAGAACCCGCGCGCGCTGCTGGCGGGCACCCTGGCTGCGATCTCCCGCGGCGACGCCGCGGCGCTGGCGCGCACCCGGCGCGACCCGCTCTCGCACCCCACGCTCACCGAAGACGACGCCGCGGACGCGCGGCGCGGCTTCCTCTCGACCGCGATTCGCCCCTACTGGAGCAAGGTCCGCCAGGCGCTCGACGCCGGGCGGGTCGAGGTCTCGGTGGACGGCGACGTGGCCACGGTCCGGCTGCAGACCGGCGGCGCCCTCGGGAGCGTTCGCCTGCGCATGCGCAAGGAGTCCGACGGATGGTACTTGGATCAATGACCCGCAAGCTGACCCGCAACGTGCGCCCCGCGCTCCGGGCCCACGCACCGCTCCTGCGCGCCGGCGCGCTGGCCCTCGTGGCCGCGGCCCTGGTGGTGGGCACCCCGCGCGGTGAGGCGATCCCGACCAACGACCCCGGGCCCTTCGTGGCGCTCGAGCTCGGCCACGCCGGCGGGCTCTACAGCGACCAGCTGCCCCAGGGGCCGACCTATCGGCTGACCTCGGGCCGCCTGCCGCAGGGGATCACGGTCAGCAGCGGCGGCCGGGTCTCGGGGCGCCCGACCGAGACGGGCGCCTTCGCGGCGGTGTTCCGCGCCGAGCAGGGCGCGCTCAGCTACCCCGTCCGGGTCGAGCTGACGGTCTACGCCGCCGACGAGCGCGACCTGACCCGCAGCGCGCCCAGCTTCGCGCAGCTCGGTTCGCGCTCGGTCGACACCCAGAGCCTGACCCTCGACCTCGACAACCCCTTCGACGGGCGCACGATCCGGACCAAGGTCCTGCTCTCGCTCCCGCGCGGGGTGACCAACGCGCCGGTGCTCCTCTTCCACCGCGGGCGCGGCTTCGACGAGGACAGCTACTTCGAGTTCCACGAGCACATCGCCAGCCACGGGATCGCCGTGCTGAGCGTCGAGGATCGCTACTCCTTCGCGGGGCGCAGCTTCTCCGCCGAGAACTCCTTCTACGACTGGCAGCGGGCTGAGCTGGGCATGCTCTCGGCCGGGGCCGTGGTCGAGAAGGTCGGCGACCTGCTGCTCGACCGCAACGACGACCCCAACGACCCGCTCTTCAACCGCCTCGACGCCGACAACCTGTTCTTCGCCGGCCACAGCCGCGGCGGCGGCGCCGTGCACGGCAACCACCACCGCGCCCACGACGTGCGCCTCAAGGGCTTGATCTACCTGATGGCCTTCGACCTGCGCTACTTCAGCGAGGTCGCGCCGCCCGCCAGCTCGCCGGCCTACGACATTCCCACCGCCCAGCCGCGCACGCCCAGCCTCGTGATCGCGGCCGAGAACGACGGCGACCTGACCTACCCGATCGCCGACCAGTTCATCGACCGCGCCACGGGCCCCACCACCCAGGTCACCCTCTACGGCGGCGTGCACAACCTGATCTCCGACAGCCACTCGGCCGAGGGCAACGCCAAGATCACCCGCCACGAGGAGCAGACCCGCGTCGCCGACTGGATCGTGTGCTTCGTCAAGCGCTGGGCCGAGCAGGACACCTCCCTCGACTGGCGCCTCTACGGCGGCGCCCACCAGGGCAGCGAGCTCTACGGGATCACCAGCTGGCGCCCCTCCAACCGGACCCTGCTCTTCGAGGACGCCCAGGACGGCGACCTCGCCCGCAACGAGCAGGGCAGCAACTACGTCGCCAGCATGCGCCGCCGCGAGCGCGACACCTACCCCTCGGTCGGCGACCTGCCCACCCTGGGCCTGCGCCACGTGGTCCTGACTCCGACCGACGACGTCGGGATCTGGCGCATGGCCAGCGACAGCGCCCTCGACCTCAGCCGCCACACCCGCGTCGTGATGCGGATGGCTCAGACCGGCTCGCAGGGCTACAGCGACGTGGGCGTCTGGCTGCGCATGATCGACGGCTCGGGCGGCACCTCCTGGTATCGCGTCTGGGAGCCGGGGCAGGGCGGCCTGCTGCCCGAATACACCGGCCTGACCCCCCTCGATCGTTTCGTGGATGTTCACGTCGACCTCGCGGACTTCTTCGCCAGCGGGAGCGCCAACGGCGTCAACTTCCGCGCTGCCCGCGCGCTGGACCTGTTCCTGGTCGACCGCGGCGGCTTCAACGACAGCGTGATCGTCGACGCGGTTCGCTTCGAGTAGAGCAGGGAGCGCCCGGTCGAGACGAGCCAGCAGCGAAGCCCGCTGCTGGCTCGCTTCGTTCGTTGACGAAACCAAACGATCCGCGTGACTCCTACATGACCCGTCGACCTCAAGGTCGCGCGCGCGCGCTCCGCACTGAGACGAGTCATGCACACCACCGACCGAGTCCGCCCCCTGCTCCTCCTGGGGGTCCTCCCCCTCCTGGCTTGCCAAGCCGCCCCTGAGCCAGCGCCGCCGCCCGCGGCCTTGGACTTCGCCCTGGGCGGAGGAGCGGCCTTGCCGAGCCCCTCCACCCCCACGAGCGAGGAGGGCGAGCGGACCTCTCGCGAGCGTGAGCGCTTCGACCTAGGTCCCCTCTACGAGTGCGGGCGCGTCGACGCGGCCTCGACCCTGAGGCTCTTGCTGCGCGAGCTGCAGGGCGCCTCGAGCTCGGTCGAGAGTCACGGGACCGTGCTGAGCGTGGAGGCCGAGCCGGCCCAGCTCGCGGTCGTCCGGCGCTACCTCGCGGCGCTCCAGGCCGAGGCCACCCGACGGATCGCGCTGGACCTGCTCGTCGTAGAGGGCTCGCAGAAGCTGCCCCTCGGCCGCGACCCGGGCGCCCTCGCCGAGCGGATCGTGGCGGGCGAGGTCGAGGCGCAGGTGCTCGTGCGGCAGCGTCTGCGTCTGACCCCTGGGCTGCAGGCTTCGCGCCGGATCGAGACCTCCCAGCGACCCGTGGTCAAGGTCGCTCGCGTTCGCGACGAGCGCTTTCGGCTCGAGCAGGAGTCGATCGAGGGCGGACTCGCGCTGCACGCCACCTGCTGGCTCGGGGCGCGCGGGGACGTCGGCGTGGTCAAGCTGGAGCTCGCCGAGCAGAGCGCCCACGCGCCGAGCCGCAGAGCCAAGGCCAGCTTCGCCACCTCCGAGGGCGCCGAGGAGGTCGAGCTGGAGCTGATTCGCCAACGCCAGCTCGGCCTGCGGGGCCAGCTCGAGGTGCGCTCGGGGCGCTGGGCGCTCGTCGCCGCCGTGCCCGGCCTGGCGCCGGGGCAGACGGTCTACGCGCTGGTCCGCGCGACCTGGAGCCAGGGCGCCGGGCCGCGCCTCGAGCTCGGGCGCGGGCGCGAGCTGAGCGTCGTGAGGATCGCCATGCCCGAGGGGAGCGCCCGCGCGGCGCCGCCCAGCCTCGAGGCCCAGCAGAGCGCCGCGATCCCCTTCTTCGGCAGCAACATGCTGGGCGGGCGCACGAGCAACATCCTCAGCGGCCTCAAGACCGAGTGGACGCGCCAGCGCCTGAACAAGGTCAGCAACGACACGAGCTCGATCGGCTTCGGGCGCCAGATCGTGACGCAGGCGCCGAGCGGCGTGGGCGAGCGCTGGGTCCCGATCCCCCCGCCCGAGCTCGCGCGCCGACGGGCAGCCCTGCGCGGCAAGTCCTGGAAGGAGGGCACCTGGGCGCTCTTCGCCTGGGATCAGCTCCACTTCGTCCAGGAGCACGGCGCCGCCGACGAGCTGCGCGGGCTCCTGGCCGACCTCGAGGCCTGGCGCAATCAGCCGATGGACCTCAGCGTGGAGTGGGTCGAGCTCGAGCCCGATCAGCTCGACCTCGCCGGCGACGCGCTGCAGCGGGCTCTGCCGCGGCTGAAGCGCGTCCAGCCTCCCTCGCGTTTTCGCACCCGCAGCGGCTCGTGGACCGAGGTCTCGCTGCTCGAGCAGAACGCGGTGCTCTGGAGCCCGCTGCGGGCGAACCTCGACTCGCCTCAGGTCCGCTTCCTGCCGCGCGGGCTGCAGGTCTCGCTCCGCCCGCGCCGCTACGGCTCGGGCCGCGTCGAGCTCCGCCTCGACGTCGACCGCTTCCAGCTCGCGGGGCTCGACCCCGAGCCCCTGGCCCAGGGCTCGCTGGCGCGGCCGACCAGCCGCGCCGCGGCGCTGGACGAGGTGCTCGCGCTCGAGCCCGGCGCCCCGCGCCTGCTGCTCCTGGATCAGGAGGGCGGCAAGATCCAGGGGGTCGTGGTGACCTGGCACGAGACGGCGACCAAGTAGTCGCCGAGGGGATCCTTGAAGCCCGGGGCCCGCGTCGCGAGGATAGGCCTCCTTCGCTGGCCCCAGCCCCTCGGCTCTCTCCTGATCGCCCTCGTTCGCTACGGACTCCTCCGTCACACCGCCGAGTTCGCGCCCCGCGGGCGTGACGACCTCGCGCCGGGAGGCCGCTGTGTGGTCGAGACCCCGCGCGGGGTCGAGCTGGGGGTGGCTCTGGCCGTGCTCGAGCGCGAGCCCGCCGGCGAGGCGGGGGTGCTCCTGCGCCAGGCCCGCGACGCGGACGAGCGGCGCCACGAGGAGTTCGAGGCGCGCCGGCCGGCCGACGTGGCCCAGGCCCAGGACGTGTGCGGCGAGGGGCTGAGGATCGTCGGCGCCGAGCGCCTGCTCGACGGCGAGCGGCTGATCCTCTACTACGCCTCGCAGCAGCGCGTCGACGTGCCCGACCTCCTGGCCGATCTGCGCGCGGCCTTCGGCGTCGCCGTGACCCTGACCCAGGTCGGGGCGCGCCAGCGCGCCGCGGTCGTGGGCGGCTGCGGCTCGTGCGGGCGGGCCTTCTGCTGCTCGACCTTCCTGCGCAAGCTGAGCCCGGTCCCGATCCGGCTCGCCCGCGTCCAGGGGCTGGACCTCGACCCCGACCGCACGGCCGGACGCTGCGGGCGGCTCAAGTGCTGCCTGCGCTACGAGAACCCGCACTACGAGGAGCTGCGCGCCGGTCAGCCGCGCGTGGGCTGGAGCGTGGTCACCCGCCGCCTGAGCGGGACGGTGCTCTCGGTCGACGTGCTGCGCGGCAAGCTGCTGATCAAGCCGGAGGGCTCGCGGGCCCGGGTCGTGTTCAACGCCGAGGTGCTCGAGGCGACGCCTCCCGCGCAGCCGCGGGTCTTGCCCCGCGCCGGCGAGCCGGCGCCGGCTCAGGCGCCCGAGCCCGAAGTGGAGGTCGCCGGCGAAGGGGCCCCCGAGCCGCGCTGGTCGACGGTGGTTCGGCGGCTCAACGCGGCCTGGCAGCGCTTTCGCGAGAAGCCGCCCGCCAGCGCAGATCCGGCGCCCTCCGCGGAGGACGCCCAGGCGGACGCCGTCGAGCCGCCGGGCGAGGACGAGGCATGACGAGCGAGATCGACCCCAACACCCGGCGCTGGTGGACCTTCCTCCGCGGCGTCTCCGTGCTGAACATCGTGGCCTGGTGCGCGCTCCTGGGCCTGCTCGGCGTGCCGGCCGACTACGGGGTCCCGCAGCTGGTGCTCTCGGGGATCTTCGTGGGGGTCTGCGCCTTCCGCTCCTTCGTGCCGCGGGTCGACCTCGAGCGGACGGTCATGATCGACCACCCGATCTCGGGGATCGTGGTCGGGCGGACCTCGGCGACCGTGGCCGAGATGGCCTTCACGATCCAGTCGGCCCTGGTGCTCGAGGTCCTGGGGCGCGCCCACGGCGTGTCCTGGATCGGGCCGATCGCGATCGCGGTCGTGCCCTTGATCGCCGTCGCGCAGTGCGCGTGCTGGGCGGGCGTGCTCACGCTCAACCACCTCTGGCACGGCGTCGAGGAGGCGCTGTGGACCGTCTACGTCGTCCTGTGCGGGGTCTGCTTCGTGGCGCTCTGGCCCCACGCCTCCTCGAACCTGCTCAAAGGCCTGCTGGTGTTGGGCCTGATCGGCTGCGTGGGGAGCGCGATCCTCATGAGCGGGATCGATGTCCCGATGTACATCAGGCGCTTCCGCGAGGGACGCGAGAGGAACGAGACCTTGCTGAGCGCGGGGGAGGGCTTCAGGGACGCCCTGGTGCGGCGGGTGCCCACGGGCTCGTGGGAGGTGTGGCGTCACGAGGTGCCGTGGATGTCGCTCTACTTCTCGGGCGGCGTGTGGCTGAGCCTGATCATGGCCTGGGCTCCGCTCGGGAAGCTGCGCTAGGCCGGCGCGGCGCCGCTATTCGCCGATCGCCGTCCGGAACACCCGCGCCTGGCGCTCGCGGTAGCAGGCGAAGATCACCCGCTCGAGGGAGGACCGCGGCTGCGAGGCGGCGAAGGCCCGCGCCTCCTCGACCAGGATCCGAGCGCACTTGGCCAGGCGCATGCCACCGATCCCTGCCCCCATGGCGGTCAGGACCACGCTCGCGAGGCCGGCCTCCTGGGCCAGGCGGAGCGACTCCGCGCAGGCGCTCCGCAGGGTCGCCTCGCTGGTCCGCTCGCGCAGGCGGAGCAGGAAGAGCGGGTTGAAGTCGTACTTGTCGAGGACCGCGGCGTGGATCAGGTGGCGGAAGCGCGGCGCCAGCCCGCCTGGCCCGGTCAGCACGGCCTGTCCCAGCTCGACTCCTTCGGGGTGACTCGCCAGCGCCTCCGCTTCGACCTCACGGCCGGCCAGCTTCTCGACCTTCTCGGCCAGGTGGCTGCCCCAGCCGAGGGTCAGCTGCTTGTTGGCGGGCAGGACCAGGGCGTCGGCGCCAGCGACCTCCGTCGCGTCGCCGACCACGACCTCCAGCCGCACCGGAGGCTACTCCGGCTTCATGCGCTTGAACTTGCGGGTCTGGCTGCGCAGCCCCTCGAGCTCTGCGCGCAGGCGGGCGACCTCCTCGCGCAGGCTGGCCGTCTCCTCGCGGTCGGCCGGCGGGTTGCGGCCCGCGGCGAGCTGGTAGAGCTTCACGTTGGCCGCCAGGCTCAGGCCGAGCTGGTGGGCCATCATCTCGAGGTGGCTGAGGTCCGCCGGGCCGAATTCGCGGTTGGCCACGGTGTCGTCGGCGTAGAGCGCGCCGAACACCTGGTTGCCGACCAGGACTGGGACGCACATCACGGTGTTCAGGCCGAGGCGGTCGATGCTCGAGCTGGTCAGGCGCTCGCCGTCGGCGCTGAGGCTGCACACCGAGCGGCGCTCCTCCAGGGCGCCGCGGACGGTGCTGCGGCTGAACTCGCGCAGGCCGCGCCCGCTGCGGATCGTCTTGCCGCCCGCGGCGCGGGCCGCGGTCACGACCAGCTCGTCGTCCTCGTTGGGGACGATCAGGAGCGCGCGGCGGGCGCGCGTCAGGTCGACGACCTGGTCGAGGGCGCGCTTGAGCACCTCCTGGGGGCGGCGCTCGCTCCTCAGCAGGTCGATCGTGTCGAAGATCAGCTTCAGGTTGCGCTGGGTGTTGGCCGAGTCGCCGTCGAAGAGGTTGTCGTAGGGCGTCTGGCGGAAGCCGGTCTTGTCGAGGGCGTCGCGGAACACGACGACCTGGTCGCGCCCGTTGTGCTTGGCGTCGTAGAGGGCCTGGTCGGCGCGCTTGATCAGGACCGCCGCCGAGTCCGCGTGCGAGGGGTAGGTCGCGAGCCCGATCGAGGCCGTGACGGTCAGGCCGACCTCGCCGATCGGGAGGCCCTTGATCCCCTCGGCCACCTTCTCCGCCACGGTCCTGGCCCCGTCGGTGTCGCAGTTGGGGAGGAGCACGAGGAACTCCTCGCCGCCCCAGCGCGAGGCGTAGTCGTCGCGGCGGATCGCGCGCCGGATCCGCTGGGCGACGCGCTTGAGCACCTCGTCGCCCACGTCGTGGCCGTGGGTGTCGTTGATCGTCTTGAAGTGGTCGAGGTCGAGCAGGAGCACGCTGATCGGCTCGCCGTGCTCCTCTGCCTGGCGCATCTCGTCCTCGAAGAGCTGCCGCATGAAGCCGCGGTTGTGCAGCCCGGTCAGGGGGTCGGTGCTGGCCTGATGGTGCAGGCGCGCGTTCTGGAGCGCGATCGCGGCCTGGGCTGCGACCGCCTCGAGCAGCTTCATGTCTGGCTTGTCGAGCTTGCGAATGTCGCTCGTGCTGTCGAGGTAGATCGCGCCCAGGACCCGACTGCGGCGGCGGCGCCTGCGCCGCTCGTCCTTCTTGGGCACGCGCTCGCGCCCGGTCATGCGCCGCGGGGTCAGGAGCGGAATGCAGAGGGCCGACTCCAGGCCCATGGAGATCACGCTCTCGCGCATCGAGAAGCTGGAGTCGGTCGCGGCCAGGCCGGTGCGGAAGGTGATCCGGCGCTCGCGGAGGGCCTCCTCGACCAGGCCGCGGGAGAACTTCCGCTCGTGGTCGTCGAGGTGCTCGTGGTCCATGTAGCGCCCGCGCACCGGCTGGAGCCGGGTCGAGCGGCCCTCGTCGTCGCTGAGCAGGAGCAGGCCGCGCTCGAAGCCGGTGAAGTCGAGGACCTCGTCGAGGATCGTGTCCATCAGTCGGGACAGATCGGGGGCCGAGGCGATGTTCTGGGTCAGGAGGCCCAGGCGCAGCAGGCGGTCCTTGAGGTAGCTGCGGTTCGAGCTGCGGGTGTGGGGCCCGCGCAGGTTGGCCCGACGCGAGGCGCCGCCGCCGCGGCTGCGCCAGGTCGAGTGCTCGATCTCGTCGCTCTCCTCGGCCTCGAGCAGGTCGGAGCCGCCGTTGGTGCTCTCGGCGTCGTCGCGCGCGGGCAGCCAAGCGGTGCCCTGGTCGACGCCGCGCAGGGCCTCCTCGAGGGAGGCGTCGTCGCTGACGTAGACCAGCAGGGTGTCGCCCACCCGGAGCTGGTCCTCGTAGTCGAGGGCCATGGCCGTGACCTGGAGCCCGTTGAGGAAGGTGCCGTTCTTGGAGTTGAGGTCGACGACCCGGTAGCCCTTTCCTCCCGGGAGGGGCTCGATCCGACAGTGGCGGCGCGAGACCTCGAGCCCGTCGAGCTGGAGCTCGTTCTCGGGCTCCCGGCCCATGGTGATGGGCTCGCGCCCCAGGGGCAGCTCTTCCGGCTCGGCACCAGGTCGTAGGACCACGACCAGCTTGGGCATTCCAACTCCGACGAACGAAGGGGCCGGGGGGCCTTCCTTGGCCGTCCGGCTTCGCCTATCGTGCTCCTCCGCCTATGGTCCGCGCAACCCTTGCTCGCACGTCGATCGTGATCGGCCTCTTGGCCCTGTCCGGATGCACTCTCTGGGTGCCGCGCGGGCCGGTCGCCGATTTCTTCCTAAAAGACTACGAGCTCGCGGATTACCAGCCCGACGAGGCGGACTTCGCGCGCGAGGTCCGCCAGGTCGAGCCCTCGGGCAGCAGCAGCGCCCTGGGCGGGCTGGTCGGGACGCTCGCCGGCGGGCGCCGCGGGGCGCAGACGCCCGCCGCCTCGCCGGGCTTCGGCGGCCTGGGCGGCGCCGTCACGGCCAACCTCTACGACCGCGCCCAACGCAGCGAGCCCCTCCCCAAGGAGTTCGAGCTCTTCGCCCTCGCGCTGCCGATCATCGCGACCGACCCCAACCAGGGGCCGACGGTCGGGATGCTGCCCGTGGGGGTGTTCAAGGAGCAGACGCGGATCACCAACATCCTCGCCCCCGACGTGACATACAACGAGATCGCGGGCTACGGGGCGATCTTCCGACTCCGACGCGCCTTCTCCCGGGACGCCGACCTGCTCGTCGACGCCGGCACCTCGACCGAGGGCAACGACGACTACCAGATCCAATACCGCCAACGGCAGGTCGGCCCGAACCGCGCGATCTACTACACGGCCCAGTTCTGGTACACCACCCAGCTCGCCCAGCGCTTCTACGGGATCGGCAACGAGACCGAGGACGACGCCGAGTCGAGCTACGTGTTCCGTCGCACGCTGGCGCGGGGGCTGCTCGGCTTCGAGCTGCCCTTCGACTTCAACGTCGAGCTCAGCGAGCGGATCACAAGCTACAAGGTCGGCCCCGGGCGACTCGATGACGTCGCCAGCACCAAGGCTGCGTTCCCCGACGTGCCGGGCGTCAGCGACGGGCGAATCTCGATCCTGACCCACCGCGTGGCCCTGATCTACGACTCCCGCGATTCGATCACGACGCCGACCCAAGGGATCTTTGGGCGCTTCACCTACGAGCTGAGCGACAGCTCGCTCGGCAGCGACATCGACTTCCAGCGCTTCGGCCTCCAGCTGACCGTCCTGATCCCCAAGTTCAAGAAGAAGCTCACCTCGGTGGTCAACTTCAACGGCTGGATCATGACCGGGGACAAGATCCCCTTCTTCGAGCTGACCCAGCTGGGCGGCAAGAACACGATCCGCGGCTACGGCCAGGGACGCTTCGTCGACCAGAACGGCTACGCGATCAACTTCGAGGAGCGCTGGAACGCGATCCAGTACGAGATCGCCGGCGTGGACATCGTGGTTCAGCTCGCCGGCTTCATCGACGCGGGCCGCGTGTTCGCCGAGGGCGAGCGCTTCAAGTTCAAGGACACCAAGATCGCGGCCGGCGGCGCCGTGCGCGTCGTGGTCCCCGACTCCGAGCTCGTGGCCTCGATCGATATGGGCTTCAGCGACGAGGGCTCAGCCGTGTTCGTCGGCCTGGATTACCCCTTCTAGTTCGGCTCGACGCCTCGCTTGACGGACCCGGGCGCCGCGGTATGATCCGCCCACGACCAGCGGGGGATTAGCTCAGTTGGGAGAGCGTCTGAATGGCATTCAGAAGGTCAGGGGTTCAAGTCCCCTATCCTCCAACCCCATGAGATAGCGCCGGTTAGCAACAGCTAGCCGGCGCCTTTCATTGGTTCGGGATCCTGGGTTCGGGATCCTGGTTTGGGGTCCGGGGTTTGGGGTCCTGGGTTTGGGGTCCTGGGGTTTGGGACCCTGAGGATCCTGAGGTTTGGGTGTCCCGAGTCCCCTAGAGCGCCCGGGGAAGATCAGCTACCCTGTGGTCCGCTCCGAACCACGGAGCCGGAAGGAATTTAGGGAGCCGACATGTCGCGCCACCACCCCCCCCTCCTCGGACTCGTCACGCCCGCCCTCCTCGCCAGCGGAGTGCTGCTCGGCGGCGGGAGCCTCGCCTTCGGCCAAGTCGAGACGGTCAAGGTCGAATACCCCGACGTCGAGAAGAAGCTCGAGGAGCCGGTGACGGTCACCTTCAGTGACACGCCCCTTCACTTCGTGCTCGAAGAGGTCGGCAAGCGCACCGACGGCAACGTGGTGCTCGCCCCAGGGATCAAGCGCTTCGAGACCCGCGTCACGGTCACGGCCTCCAAGGAGCCGCTCCGCGACGTCCTGGACAAGGTGATCTCGCGCTTGCCCGGGGACTGCAAGCGGACCCTGTGGGCCGGCGCGATCGTGATCCACCCCAAGGACCTCGCCCTGCCCGATCCCAAGATCCCGGTCCGGGTCAAGGGCGCGCGGGCCCTGCGTCAGTCCATGAACCTCCAGGTCGTGCGGGCTTCGGTCGGGAGCGTGCTCAAGCGGATCGAGCGCCGCGCCGGGGTCGCGACCAACTTCCCCGCCCGCGTGCGCGCCAGCTTGCTCAAGAGCGGCAGCCGCTTGACCCTGCGCCTCTATCGCCTGCCGGTGCACTACGTGCTCGACATCGTCTGCATGAGCTCGGGCCTGAGCTGGAAGCTCGAGGACGGGCGGCTGGTGTTCGGCCTCGTCGGCGGCGGCGAAGGCGGGGGCGAGGTGGACGTCAACACCCTCAAGTACAACGCCAAGAAGGAGAACCTCAAGCTCGCCGGCCCCATGGTCGACATCGACGAGGTCGTCGGGCGCCTGCGCTCCAGCCGGACCCGCGACGCCGCGACGCGCGAGCTGATCCTGATCGGCAAGGAGACCCTGCCCAAGGTCGCGGCGCTGCTGCGCAAGGACGGGGTCGAGAAGGTCGACGCCGGGACCTGTGACGCCGCGCTGCAGGTGATCGCCCAGATCGGTGATCCCTCCGAATACGACGCCGTGCTCAAGGTCTTCAAGGACGAGGAGCGCTCGGCCGACACCCGGATCGCGGCCGCCGACACCCTGGCCTCGATCCGGCCTGCCCAGGTCGTCAACGACCTGGTCGAGGCCCTCGACAACACGAGCTCGCTGCGCCTGGCCGAGGCCAGCCGTCGCGCGCTGGTCTCGATCGGCGAGCCCGCGGTGGACCGCCTGATCAAGCGCTATCGCCAGGAGCGCGTCGCCGAGCGGCCCAAGCAGGGTGTGCTCTACCGCGCGCTGCTGATCTTCGGCGAGATCAACACCAACGAGACCAAGCGCGAGCTGCTCTATGCGCTCAAGTCCACCAAGGGCGATCGCGCCGTCTCGGTCCGTCACCACGCCGCGATCGGGCTCGGCTTCACCAACGACCCCAAGGTGATCCCCTACTTGATCAAGGCGCTCGAGGGCGAGCGCGACTTCCTGATCAGCAAGTACATCACCCGCTCACTCAGCTGGCTGACCGACGAGCGCCTGCCTCCCGACGGCCGCCGCTGGCGCGCCTGGTGGGAGAACCAGGGCAAGCGTCGCTACTCGGGCGGCGAGTCGGCGGACAAGATCCTCGACCGCCTCGCGGGCGGCGAGATCAAGCTCCAGCTCGACAAGGACGGCTACGCCAAGATCAACGAGTCGCTCGACCAGCGGGTCCAGCGCCTGCTGACGATGCTCGGCAGCGACGACCCCGCCAAGGTCCGCGCGGCCAGCAGCGACCTGGAGGCCCTCGGCAAGGAGGCCTTGCCGGCGCTGCGCAAGGCGGGCGAGAAGAAGGACCTCGCAGGGCGGCGGGCCGCTCGGATCGCGCTGCGGATTCAGGAGCGGCTGACCGAGTAGCGCCCCCCGGAGCGCGGGTGAGCACCCTCTCCTATGTGAGCGCTGCGACTGGCGACGCGTTCCGCGCCCTGCACCTGGGCGAGGACCTGCGTCGCCTGCGTCAGCTCGCGATCCGCTGGTTCATGACCGAGCGCGTCCGCGTGCCGACCAGCGCGCCGGGGCCGGCTTCGCCGGCCGTCGAGCTGGCCCTGCGTCAGCCCGAGCGGAGCCTGGACGTGGCCTTCGGCGCGGCGCTGATCGCCGCCGAGGACCAGCCCGAGCTCGAGCCGGTGCGCGTGATCGAGCAGGTCGAGGAGTGGGCCTCGGAGCTCGAGTTCCGCCTGCGCGCCAAGCCCCGTGAGCCCGAGGCCCGGCTGGCGGCCCTCAACGAGTTCTTCTTCGAGGAGCTCGAGATGATCGCGAGTCCGACGCGCGGCAACTCTCGCTACGACGAAGACCGCCTGGCCGACCTGCTCCTGCCGCACGTGATCCGCCGGCGCCGCGGCCACTGCCTCGGCCTCTCGACGCTCTATCTGGCCCTGGCCCACCGGGTCCGGCTGCCCGTGTTCGGGGTCTCGGCCCCGGGCCACTTCTTCGTGCGCTGGGACGGCGGGGGCCTGCGCCGCAACGTGGAGCTGACCGCTCACGGCGCGGCGCACCCCGACTCCTACTACGTGGAGCGCTTCCAGGTCGAGGCGGACCTGATCAACCGGGGGGTCTACCTGCAGAGCCTCCGGCGCCGCGAAGTCCTGGTCGAGGTGCTCAACAACCGGGCCAACTTCTACTGGGACCGCGGGGACGAGGCCCGGGTCCTGCGCGACCTCGACCGGGTCGTGCAGCTCAGCCACAGCTTCGCCATGGCCTACGTGGGGCGGGGCTTCGTCGGGCTGCACCGCGGGAACCTGCGCGACGCGGAGCAGGACCTCGAGCGGGCGCTCGAGATCGACCCCGGCTGCGCGCGGGCCTGGCTCCTGATCGGCCAGATCGCGCTCCGGCGGGGCGAGCTGACCCAGGCGCTCGAGGCCCTCGACAAGGCCTGGCACCTCGACGACCGCAGCGCGCTGACCGCGACCTACCGCGGCCTGCTCCTGCAGCGTCAGCAGCGCTTCGACGACGCGCTCGAGTGGCACCGCGACGCCCTGCGCCTCGACGCGCGCTGCGCGGTCGCGTGGATTCACCGCGCCCAGGCCCACCGCGGGATCGGCGAGCTGGACCAGGCCCGCCACGCCTACCGCGAGGCCCTCGCGCTCCGCCCCGACAGCCTGCGCGCTCGCGCGGGGCTGCTCCTGCTCGACCGCTCCAGCCCGGACGCGCCGCTCCCCTGGACCGCGCAGCGGGCCTTCAAGCGCGTGTGCCGCGAGTACGAGCGCCGGCTGAGCCGCTCTCCGGACGCCGACGCGCTGCGGGCCGGCTACCTGCGCTTCCTGAGCGAGTCCGAGCTCGACCCCGAGCGCGCGCTCGAGGTCGGCCGGGCCTTGATCCAGCGCAACGAGAGCGTCCACAACCTGGAGCTCTTCGCGCGCGTCCTGAGCGACCAGGGCCGCACCAGCGAGGCCAAGTCCCTGCTCGAGCGCGCGCTCGAGCTCGACGCCGAGCGCGGCGGCCGCTCAGGCCCCCGGCTCAGCTCGCTGCTCGAGCGGCTGCAGGTCTAGGGGGACGGGCCGCGTCAGCCGGAGGGCGAGCGCGGCCAGGTAGCAGCAGGCGGCGTAACCCAGGGCGCAGGCGAGCGGCGCCGGGAGCAGGCCGGGCGAGAAGCGGCCGACGGCCTCGACGAAGGGCGTCAGGTCGGGCCCCGTCAGCAGGCTGAGGGGCCCGAGCACGACCAGGGCCAGCACGAAGGCGGGGGTCAGCGCGCGGAAGAGCTCGCGGCGCGGGCGGGAGCGCGGCCGGCTCCAGGCGCCGAAGGCCCAATAGAGCAGGGCGATCGCGAGCGAGAACCCGGCGCCAGGGATCGACCTCAGGCGCGCGCCCCAGAACTGGGCTCGCGGGCTGGGTCGGACGTCGTCGCCCGCGCCGAGCTCGTCCTCCCCGTCGGGGCCGACCGAGTAGTAGTCGCGGAGCGGCCTGCCCCTGCGCCGCTGCAGGGAGCACAGGCGGTGGCCCCAGGGATCGAGCGCCTCGAAGCGACCGTGGATTCGCCCGTCGGGGAGGGCGTTCAGGGCGCCGCTGCCGGGTCGGGTCGCCGCCTCGGCGACGGCGAGCTCCGGCGCGAGCGCCGCGATCCCGGCGCGCAGGCCGCGGGCGAGCAAGAACACCAGCGCCGCCGCCACGAAGGCGGTCCGCTGTCGAGAGCTCCAGCTGCGCCAGCGCTCCCTCAACGCTCAGTGGCCGTGGTCGTGCGGGATCTCGTCGGCGGTGTGCGAGGGCTCGTCGACGAAGTGCTCGTGCATGTGGCTGTGGCTGTTCGGCCCGTGCGAGTGCTCGTGCAGGTGCCGCGTGGTGGCGGGCTGCGGCTCTTCGCTGGCGCAGCCGAGGAGCAGGGTCAGGGCGAGGGTAGCGATCGCGGCGCGGAGCATGAGGCCTCCTGGTTGGACGCACGAGTTTACGGACTCGCTCGCGCTCCAAGGAGGAATTCCAACATGGAACCGCTACGGCTGTCGCTGATGTCGAATTCGTTCGGACAGAGCCTCTTCAACGCAAAGGCGCCAAGACGCAGAGGCGCAAAGAGCGCCAAGTGTGATCGTGGGCAGGGAGCGGAGGCGCCAAGCCCTCGGCCGCGAGACCCCCCCTCGATCTGCGAGCGCCGCTCCTTGCGTCTCTGCGCCTTTGCGGCTTTGCGTTGAAAGAGCTGTCGGAGCGCCGCTCGAAGCGCACGCACCCTTCACAGGGGCAGGGCCAGTGGTCTCGGCGATAGCCACGCTCCTACCTCTTCAGCAGCTCCTTGGCGATCTCCCGCGCCTGCTGGACGTAGGGCGCCGCGTCGAAGGTGCTGGCCCGGTCGAAGGGCAGGACGACTCGCCCGCGGCTGTCGACGCGCACGATCCGGAAGTAGGGGCCGCCCTCGAACTCGAGCCGGCGCGGAGCGCTGATCGTCTTGCGCTCGCGGTCCTCGAGCCGAATCCAGAGGCCCTTGGCCAGGACCTTGGGCGGGAAGCCGGGCTGGATCGCGGACTTGACCTGGATTCGGATCCGCGAGCCGGGGGACTCCTTGCGGACCCAGGCGCGCAGGGAGTCGAAGGCGCGGGTCGGCTCGAAGCGGACGACGCCGCCGAAGGCGCGGCGAATGCTCGTGCGCTCGGCCTCCTCGACCACGAGGTGGGGGTCGCTGGGCGGGCGGACCACCGGCGCGCTCTTGGGGTCGAGCCCATAGAAGCGGTAGAGGGCGTTGGCGAAGGCGACCTGGCCGTCGTCGCGCAGGATCGCGCCCAGCTCGAGCACGGTGCGCTGGGTCTCTTCGCCGGCGGTCGGGAGCCGGGGGTCGTAGGCGTCGGCGCGGCTGAAGTGGTGCAGGGCCTGGAAGTAGGCGTCCAGGGCGGCGTCCAGGTCGCGCTCCTTGGTGTAGAGCTCGCGGCCGCGGCTGGCGTGGCGCTGCCCCGCGTCGAGGGCCAGCTCGCGCCGCTCCGAGTTGGCGGCCGGGGGCTTGGCGGGCGCCGGCGCGGGAGCCTGGCTGAGCGCGGCGCGAGCGTCCTGGTTGCCGGGGTCGAGGGCCAGGGCCTCGAGGAAGCGGGCCCGCGCGTGCGCCGGATCCCTGGCCGCCTGGGCCTCGCGGACCAGCTCGACCGCGCGGGCGGCGTCGCGCTCGCGCTGGCGGGACGCGGCCTCTTCCTGGCGCTGGGCGAGCAGGCCTGCCTGGGCCTGGTCGAGGAGGGGGCGCGCCTCGTCGGCGCCCTGGGCGTAGGCCTGCAGCAGCTCGGAGCGGGCCTCGGCGAAGCGCTTCCCGGAGAGGTGGCGGCGGCCCTCGCGCAGGTGTCGCTCGGCGCGCTCGCGGCGAGCGCGCTCGTCGGCCGCCCC
>MDTG01270080.1_pt1 | contig 19121 bp, 14 predicted proteins | sample 811421 | NCBI WGS metagenome assembly MDTG01 (sample SAMN05326645, study PRJNA326480) | marine metagenome | isolation source: seawater | place: Pacific Ocean: South East | collected 2011
CCACAACTACTACTACTACGACAACTGTTCCTCAGACCACAGAAAATATAGGAGTGACTGTTGCAAACAATGGTTCGGGATCCAATGTATATTTTCTTGATGGTTCACAAGATGCAACAATCAACGTTACAACTGGAAACAAATACCGTTTTGATTTAAGTGACTCAAGTAATATTAACCATCCTCTACGGTTTTCTACAACACAAAATGGAAGTGAATATAGTTCTAATGTTACAACAAATGGAGTTGCTGGAAATCCAGGGGCATATATTGAAATAGAGATAACATCAAATACTCCAAACCAGCTTTATATATACTGTACTAATCATTTTGGAATGGGTGGCAGTACTACAATTTTGAAATCTTAAAATTTAAAATAAAGATTTGTACACCAATTGTTTTTCTTAAATATGATTACTTGTGAAAGATTTGATAGCAATTTCTAATAATTTACTCTTAATTCCAAAAAAAGTAATTGAATTTCTTTTAAAAAAGAGTTTATTGATTTATGCCATAATTAAATTATGTTTCGATTGAAATCTTCTAGACTCAGATTTCCATTAATGCAGAGTTTTATTTTAAATTATTTACTTTTTAATCGCTGGTTGTTAAAAAATACCCAAATCGATATTTCAAATTACAAATTTTGGATTTTAGAACAAAAGCCAGTGTGGTTTATAATTTTTCTTTTAAATATGTTAATTTTAATATTTTTTTTATTTAAAAAAATTAAATTGGATCATTCAATAATCTATTATCTTTCTGCAATATTTATATTTCAATTATTGAATATTAGCAATTTACCAAATGCATATTTTTGGGAAACAATACCCGACTCAAATACTTACAGATTGCTTGGTGAGACGCTGATTGAATGTGGTAGATTAGCATTAGATTGTGATGAAACTTCAATGTTGCAGTGGCCTTTTGGTCAACCTTTAATTTCAGGAATTTTATCAAAATACTTTTATAATCTAGCAAAATATATTTATTTATTAATCTTTATCGCTTCCATTTGGTTTATCTCTATGCTTTCACATAAAAATTATGGAAACTACTTTGCTATTGGAATTACTTACTTTACATTACTACCCAACAACTATGAACTTTCATCATTAATAATTAGTGAGATTCCGTATTTACTGTTTACATCAATGTCAATATTTTATTTAAACCAACGCATTTACAATTTATCATTCATTTTTTCTGTACTTAGCTTTTTTGTAAGACCGATAGGAATAATTAATTTGTTTATGTTCTTGATGTTCTTATTTTTTAAGAAAAGAAATCTTATCATAAAATATATTTGTATTCTTTTTTTAGTCTTCTTGACATATATGACTTATAACTTACTAATAAATCAATCATTTGTTGTATCTACAACTGTTACAACGAATATACAGGGTGATGGGTTTATCGATAGTGATAGTTCTGTTTCTTATTTTTATTCATTTTTTAATAATAACTTTCTTGATGAAATCGTAAATAATTTAAGTAGATTGTATGGTGAAGGTTCTCGTAATTGTAGTTTCTCAAATTGTTATTTCTATAATCCATTGTTTAATTCAGATGGTACTGTTCCGTCACTTCTTGACAACACTTCTAGAATTGGACAAATAATTAACCCAATTGTTATTCGTTTATTTGAAATAACTTCACCACTAAAATATTGGGTGTTTATACCTTTTCTTTTCCTTTTTTGCTTCAGTAAAAAAAATATAATTGATAACATAATCACATCAACTTTTACTTTAAATGTTTTTTTTAGCTTACTTACTTATGAATATGGATCACGCTGGTGGTTATTACCAAATTTACTTTCTATATATCTTCTAACTGCCCTTTTTTCAAAAAGCAAAAAAATTATTAATAAAACAATTTTTACTAAAGCACATGAATAATTGTTAGAATTAACTTCATGCAAGAATCAAAATATACAGTTTTAATTCCTTGTTTTAATGAAGATTCAACAATTTTAAAAGTAGTAACTGAAATTTATGAAATAAATCACTCTTTAGATATCTTATTAATTGACGATGGTTCAACTGATAAGTTTAACAATATTAACTTCGCCCCTTACTCAAGAAGACTTAAAGTTATTGCTCATCAAACAAACTTAGGTAAAGGTGCTGCAATAAAAACTGGTTTAAGAGAAATAAGTAAAAAAGATCCCAGGTCTAAAGTAATTCTTTTTGATGCCGATAATGAAATTGAAAGTGAAGCAATACTAAGAATAATCAATTTCTTTGAAAATGAAGGTGTTCAAATTATCTATGGCTCAAGATATCTAGGAAATAAATTATCTAAAAATCTAAGTAGTGGAATTTTAAGGTTTGTTGCAAATAAAATTCTTACTGGAATTGTTAACTTTAAATTTAACCTTAAATTGACTGATATGGAAACTGCCGTGAAATCATTTTCTATTGATTTAATTAATGAAAGAGATTTACATTCTGATGGTTTTGAGATAGAGCCTGAGATTACAATACTGCTAAGTAAAACTGGTGCAGATATTCATGAAATTCCAATTAAGTATAAAGCAAGATCAAAAAACGAAGGAAAAAAAATATCGTTTAAAGATGGTGTTAAAACATTGAATTATCTATTTAAAAATGCAAATTAAAATTTCTAAATTAATTATCTTGGCTTTAATGGCTTTTATCTTTTCAAATTTCTTAAATGAGTTCACTTATACTTTAAATAATCCAATCACTAATAATGAAGTTGTCCCAAATCTAGATGGCAATTGTTATTATTCAAAAAGTCAAGTGATTGATTTTTTTGATGACAAGAATATTGAAGTTGTTGATATCGTAAAATATTCTCACAATGGGGTGTGTACTGGAAAGGTCGTAGGCAGTAATTTAATTCCAGGAAATAAAATAAATAACAATCAAAGAGTGTTCATTACAACAAACATATCAGCAAAAAATATTTATTTCTCATATCCTATTTTAGAAAGTATTTTGCTTCTGCTGTTTATGACTCTTTTGTTTATTAAAAAATTAAACAAAAAAAAGTTAGTTATTCTTTTCCTAATAGGATTTACATTTTTAAATTTCAATTCTTTTTTAATAAGTTCCTACAGGCACAATGCATCGGCTAGTAGAATTTTCCAATTCAATAATTACTCCTATGAAAACCATTTACTCTATTCAAACCCCGTGTACTTTTTAAAAATTTTTAAATCCAATAATGATTGAAGTACTAGCTATTTCATTACTATTTTTAATTCCAGGTTTTATAATTTTGGAATTATCACCAACTAATGCAAAAGGAAAATATTTATTAACTCCATATTTATCTTTTGGATATTTCAATTTTCTTTCAATCGTACTTTTTTTGTTTAACTTTAGTGGAATTAATTATTGGTTTTATGTTCTTTCATTATTACCTTTGCTATTTATATTTAAATTGAGATTGAATTTAAATATGATTAAAAATTTTACATTTATTTTTATCCTATTTAGATTTTTTGACACATTACTTAATTTTTTTACCTTAATATCTCTTCCAGGAAATACGAACAATACATTTGATGAAATTTATAGGCTTTACAATTTTGGTAGCGAACAGTTGAATATTGGATTGATTCCATTGCCTATGTTTACTTCTGGTCTGTTTACAAATCTTGATTTTTCTGCAACTTTAATTAATATTTTTTTTCTTCAATTTATATTTATATCTATTTTTTCAATCTTAAATATTGCAAAAAACATACAGCATGTTCTATGGACAGTGTTATTTCTAATAGCAAATTTAGCAATTTTTGAAGTTTTTTACGAGCTAGTCTCTTATAGAAGTCACTCCTTAACCGCATCATCATTGATGATACTTTTTATATACTTCCACAAAGACTTTAATTTAAACACACAAAAGATAATAATATTTTTTGCTATATTTTTACTTTTTAATTCAAGGCTTGAAAATATATTATTTGGTTATTTATATTTATTTTCTTTGATTTTACTTAATCGAAAAAAGTTTATTATTTACAAAAACATATCTATATATGCTTCTGTATTAGCTGGACTATATATGATTTTGATACCAAGGACAAACCCAGAAGAAGATTTAAGATCAAGTAATATTTTTATTCTATTGGTTGTTTTAATTGGTTTACTTTTAATCAATTATGAATTTATCAACCCAAAATTTTTTGTTTACTCATCTGTATTGTTTACTTTTATTTACCTGGTAGTTATGTTTATTGTTTCTAAAGATGTATTTATGTCAGTAACTGCTTTGACTTTAACAAAAATACTTGATCCAAACTCAGGCTACGGATTACAGTTTTTGTTCTTTATGATAATTTATATATATGTGTCTTCACAGTCTATGACTGTTTCTCATATGTTTTCTTCATATATGTTGTTCATACTATGTATTAATTTTTTAATTGGGTTCTTACAAACATTCATATACCAAGGACAAGCAAGCATAGAATACATAGAGAATTTATCTATTTTTAATCCTCTAGATCTCTCAACTTTTCGAGGCTCAGTTCAAACACTTTCTGTTTTATGGATTATTGCTGCAACAGCTTTTAATGAAGATAAATATACTTAGAAATCAAAAAATTACTGATTTGCACTGTTAGATAAACAATTATGGCATTTACATGTTAAGGAATACTGAAAGAAAATTGATCAAGATAATAAGCATTGTGAGATGAATTACTCCTAAAATCATCATAAATAATTTGACCATTATTTTTAAATATTGTTTTCGTAATGCTGTCGTAAACAGTTAACTCATTAAAAACATACCTATAACCAGACTCCCACTCGGTTGATTTAAATGCTTTGGAACTAACTATTGATTCAACATTAATTTTGAACTCTAAATTTTCATTAATTGTAAAAAAGACACTTCTATTAGTAGACAACTTTGAGCTCCCTGATGTTGGAAACATTAAAAAATTGATTTCAATAAATTCTAAATCATGGGAACCTTTTTTTAATCCCGAAAAATTAAATGTTACTTCAGAACTAGAGGAAAAGCTTGAATTTCTTGGACCATCATTTGAAAAAGTACCTGTTTGGCTATCCACACCACTTAAAGTTGGAGAACTATATACATTGTTGGATTTATTAATGACAAATGATTTATTAAAAATTGATCCCGTAGGGTTTTTTATTGAATTTGAAGCTACTACAGACTTACCCTGTTCTCTCCATGAAAATGTTTTAATTTCTTCAAATAAATATCTGTCATTTGGACAGTTACTTAAATTAAATGAATGACTTGATACTTCACCTTCAAGAATTAATTGATATTTTTTTCCACTTTCTGATCTAATTACTAAGTATGCATAAGAACTATTTACTCTATTAGACTCTGGATTTTTTATTTGTTTTACACTTGCACCAGTTAAATGTTTTTTAGGTTCTGTATTATTAAATCCTCTTTGAACGGTGTATTTACTATTATTGTCTTTTGATAATACTTTCATAACTTCATTATTAATAACTAGTAAATCTCCAACATCTGCTTGGTCGTTGTTTAAAAGAACAATTACATTGTCATCTTTTTGTATATCATTTGAAGTTACAGGCTTTTCATCATAAGTGCCCTTTGTAATGTAAGATATTGAAATTGTATCATTAGTTGAAAGCGTTTCTCCTCCACCAACATTTCTTCCGTTTATATTAAAATTCAATATTTCCGTCTCGACACTTCCTGAATATGTCTGTGAGGATAAATTTCCATTGTTGAACTCCCTGGGTGAAGATGATTTTATAATTTTTCCACTGGAATTTTCAGCAAAAGCAAAAAACCAATACCCTGAAGCCAAATTTGATTTGTTAAAAATAGCCCTTGTTTTTCCAGTTGTGACTACAACTTCATCTGGGTTTAGTGATACTATTTCATTACTAAAAGGTGGAATAAAATAAAATTTAAACCCTTTGTCACCGTTACCAATTATTTCAACTTCAAATTTATCATTTAGGTTAGTTGAAATTTGTGCCTCATTAGAAGATTCAGAAAAAGGCGATGGAAAAATTGAAATCTGTGCTGTATTGCCATTTGTCAAATAATTTAAAGCACCATTTGGAATATTGTTATAGTAAGGGGTTCCACATGCAGAAGACAAATTGCTGACTCCTTTAAAAATCGATACCAGATTATTTGTATCAAGACTGATAGATGGTAAAAAACCAAAACCAGTATCTGAATTCATATTAATTGTTTCAACTACAGTTGTTGTAGTTGTGCTAGGAGAAGTTGTAGTAGTATTCTCATCCTCTTTTTGTACACTCTCAGGATTTGTTGTAGTAGGAGTTGAAGTATATGAGAAAATTTGATCTTCACATCCTGTCCAGTTTTTAATTGCTTCTTTTGTTATTGGTCCCAAATCTCCATCTGGATTTATACCTGCAAAAGCTTGGAACTTTCTTAATGCCTCAGTACTTTGGTAACCAAAGTAACCATCAATATCACCTGCATCAAAACCATATTTATTTAGAAATCCTTGTATAGCTCTGTTGCTTTCAAGATTAATACTTGTATTATCATCAGGAATACACTCTTCTTCTTTTATTTCTTGGACAATTAATGATGTAGTTGTTGTTTCTTGAACAACAGTTATTGAAGAGGTTGTTGTTAATTCGGGTGTATCATCTACTTCTTCAGCGCCACCACAAAGAGCAATTACAAAAAAAAGAATCATTAAAGACGATATATTTATTTTTTTTAATCTCATAATTTTCGTTTTATTCTAAATTTAATTCTATTAATATTATAAAAAATTTTCTTGTAATAATATCTTTAGCGCTATTTTGTGTAATTTTAATAAATGAGCCCAGATCAATAACCAAGAACGATGCTCAAATACATTGCGAAATAACTAACATTTTAACTTTTAAAAATTTAGACCCATATTTAGAGGAAAATATAAAAAAAGTTTATCCAAAAAACTTTCCAGTTCAAATTGAAAAAATAGGAACAAACTACCTACCTCTTGTGGTTAAAAGTTTTAAATTGCTTTGTCACCCATATATTGATTGGATTGAAAATTATAAATATTTTCTAGCTCTTGTTCCAATTATTTTTTTATTTTTTAATTTCAAAAATTCAAGTACCTCAATAGCACTATTATTGACTAGTTTTAATGGTTTTTATCAAGCTTTACGCAGTGGAAATATCTCAATAATAGCTCAGCTGATACTCTTACTCTTTTTTATATGTTTATTGAGGAAAAAATTTGTTATATCATCTTTGTTACTTGCTTTTCTTGTATATATTAAAGTTACAATTTTGCCTATTTATATTGTCTTGTTATTTGCAATTAAAAATAAAGAAGTAAAAAAGATTATCAAGTTAAGTATTCCGTCATTTATCTCATTAATATACTTAACTTATTTGCTAGAAGATGAAATATTTAAAACTTGGATAAAATATTACAACATTTTTTCAAGCTATGAAACTGTAAATAGTTTTAATGTATTTAATGATACATTTGGTAATTATTATGACACCCCCTCTTTTCCAAATTTGTTATTTTATTTATATAAATCAAATTTATTAATATTTTCTATCGTTTTATTCTTATTTTTGATCTTTTGCGTGATATTAATCAATAACCTAAGAAAAAATAGCGCTACTGTTGAACAAATTTTTATGGATATATTTATTTTGTATTTCTTATTAAACCCGTACCTAAGAACATACCACTTAATAGAAATGGCTATTTTTCTTGCTTTTTATATGAAAAATAGAAATAGTAAAACAATAATTGTAATTATTTTTTTCTGTATAATCCCACAGCTTATAATGCTTGAAATAGGAATTGATATAATTGGCATTGGTTACACGCTTTTAGTAAGTTTATATCCACCTTTAGTTTTTTCGGTCTTTGTATTTATAGATAAATTAAAAAATAATAAGATTAATCCAATGATCTCAAAGTAACATAATTAAATATGCTACTAACATCTACTTCATTTCTATTTTTATTTCTGCCTTTATCTTTATTAATAAACTATTTAAATTTGAATAAAAAAATAAAAGTAATTCTTCTCGGCTCTTTCAGTGCTTACTTCTATTTTCTTGATAACGGTTATTTAATTTTAATTCTTGTTTTTCTGTCTTTAATTATGAATTTTCAAATTAAAAAAAACTATTTAAATAATGTTTTTTTTATATTATTGCTTTTATTTCCTCTTTTAATTTTCAAATATTCTTTTTTAATTTTTAATTTTTTAAATATTGAAATTCCAATGTTTATTAGTAATAATTTTCCAATAGGGTTATCTTTTTTTACTTTTCAAGCAATAGCTTATTACTTTGATGTTAAAAGAAAAGAAAATGTTGAAGATAGTTTTGAGATATTTACTTTTTTAACCTTTTTTCCACAACTACTTGCAGGACCTATTGTAGATATTTCAACTTACAGAAAGGGAATTCGAAATCATTATTTTGATATTCACAACTTTAATCAAGGAATCTACAGACTTTCAATAGGGCTGATTAAAAAATTTTTAATTGCAGATACTCTTGCACAAATTACATCAATATATTTAAATAGCAATTTTGAAATCTCTTTTTCCTTTTTTTCTTCGTTTTTATTAATTTTTTGCTATTCGTTTCAAATTTATTTTGATTTTTCTGCCTATTGTGACATTGCAATTGGAATTGGGTTATTCTTTGGCTTTAGATTACCTGAAAATTTTAACAGGCCTTATTTAGCTTTTTCTTTTCAAGACTTTTGGCGACGATGGCACATAACTTTATCAAATTTTTTCAAAAATTTTGTTTACATACCACTTGGTGGAAATCGCACTTCAAAATTAAAAAATTATTTAAATCTTTGGATAACATTTTTTCTAACTGCACTTTGGCATGGAGCGACATTAAATTTTATTTTATGGGGATTAGTTCATGGACTGTTCTTAACTATTGAAAAAATCTTAGGATATAAAAAATTTTTTTCAAATAGATTAATAACTTTTATTCTTGTTTCATTATCTTGGGTTCCATTTTTTTCAAAATCTTTTGATGATACTGTGGAAATAATCTCTTCTTTAACAGTTTTTGGAACGGTAAATGATAATTTTTTACCAGTGCTAGTTCAATATTTAAATCTAAAGTTTTATGCAGTCTTTATAGTTTGTATTATCTCTTTAATTAAATTTAAAAATTCATTTTATAAACATAAAAATAATATTTTAACAAATTTATTTTTGCTTGTTGTTTCAATTTTTGTAGTTTTGACCTCTTCTGTAGATCCATTTATTTATTTTAAGTTTTGATATGAAAGAAAAACTATTTTTAACAATAACAATCTTCTTGCTCTCATCAGTAATGTTTTCAGGTTTATTCTTTCCGGCGAAAAGTAGTTACAGTTATGTAAATTCAATTGAAACATTGGGGGAAGATAGAAAATTAATTGAATTAGTTTTTTCAACAAACAGAAAAGAATTAAAAAATAAAATTGACACCTACATTTTTAAATCTTCTTTACGAAACCAGGTATTAAAAATAGTATCTAGAATTAGCTGGTCATTACAAGATCAAATACCTGTAGACACACAATTCTTTAATACTGAGGTTTTTTATGGGAAAGATGGAAATCTTTTTCCAAAGGCTAATTCTTGTAACGAATATATTTTTGGTAACGAAATTAATTACGACTCCGAATTTATTGATAAGTTTATTTTTATGATTGTGCCATTAAAACAGGAAATTGAAATATCTAAATTAACAATTCTCCAAAATAATTATCTATGCAGAGCGTTTCAAGATAGTTTGATAAGTTTTCAAAAAAATAATCCAAATTTAAAAATTATTGATTTATACGATGCTTTTAGTTCTGATAATATTTACTTTGAATATGGAGACACTCATTGGAACAGCCTTGGATTCAATACAGCTATAATTGAACTTCTTAAAATCACTTATCCCGAAGAAAACTTCGTAATTTTACCTGATGGTAAATATAAAGAAAATAACAAAGTTTTTGAAAGACTCGGTTTAATTAAACTTAATATTGACTCACAAAAATATACAATATTACCAAAGATTGATGAAAAAATTAAACTATTAATTTTTCATGATTCATTTTTTGACAACTCTTATAGTCCACATGAGTATTTACAAGACTATTTACTTATAGATTACAAAAAATGGAACAAAAATATAAATTTAAATACTGAGGAATTTAAAAATTATGATTTTATTGTATTTGAATCATCAATTGACATATTCTTTGAAAGTAGAATTCTCTACATTAAAAATTAGATTCGTATTCAGCAATTTGGTCCGCCTTGACTCCATGCCTGCTTAATATTTAAAATTGCATTTTCAAGATTATATTCAAAATCGATACCTTTTAATCCTCTTTTTTCATAATCCTGCAGTAGGTACCCTTTCTCAATAAAAAACCCAAAATCTGCTGAGGTAGCATGGTTTGGAATATCTGGCTGTAAAAATTCAATAGTGATAAAGTTGCTTAATAGTGAAGAGACTAACACAACGTAAAGTAGTGACTTTTTTAATTGTAAATTATTAAATAAAAATAGAAGGCAAATTAATGCAGGTAGAAGGTGGCCCTTTTCGGTAGGAAGTCTTAAAAAAGATAGCTGAAAGGATATAAATATAAAAATTAGAGAAAAATTACTAGGTAGATTGTTTTTAATATTTTTAATATTTCTGAAGAATAAATAAATAAAAATTGTTGTTCCAATTACTCCAAAAAATTGAAGTTGTTTATAAAAGAATCTCCCTAATCTTGGTATTAATTCATGATTAATATTAGTTAAGTTTAAAAAACAGAAACCTTCTGCCAGTTGATACGATGGGTAATAAAACAAAAAAATAAAAAATAAGGAATACAATACGGTAATAATTTTTTTTAATCCTTCTTTTTTTGCCAACAAATAGATAATTCCAGCAATGAGGAAAATCAAATTTGATAATCTAATCGCACAACTAATAACAATAAATATATTGGCGTAAATATATTTTTCATTCTCAAGATAATGTAGGAATAAAAAACCGAATAAAGTTCCTAAAATATAATCAATTACTGAAAATGCTGAAATCAAAAAAACATGAGAAGTCAAAAATATAAAAATTAATATATACTTTTCAGAATTTTCTTTAAGTTTTTTGCTGATAAATATAGTGAATATGATCGCAAAAATAAAGTGTGAAATCAACAAAGTTCTCAAAGATAATGATCCCAATAAACCAACTAATAATTCATAAAATGGAAAACCAGGTGGTCTTGATGGGACATAGTTTCCTTCTGAAATAAGAACTGTACCAGAAGCAAGTGTTGCATACGAATCCCAATCCGCACCAATGTTACCCTGTAATAAAAAAGGTATAAATATAGACAATTGAACAAAAATAATTGATTTTAAATTTAAAAACTTATACAAAGAACGCATATAAAAATAGTACATTTAATCTTCAAAATTTATAAGATTTATAAATAAATTTGTATAATTGTCTCTTAATGAAAACAAAGTACAAAAACCTATTTCTTATTTTTTTAATCTCATTTCAAAATATATTTTTTTTCTTGATAACTTATTTAAATTACGACAGCATGAGGGGTACAGACTTTGATAGGTATAGAAAATACTTAGACTATTTTGTTAAAAGCGATATACAAAAAATAGGTTTGGAATCAGGAGTAGGATATTTTTACTATATCAGTAAATTTTTTGAGATATTAAGTAAGCCAATATTAATTTCTAGTATTTATGTTGAGCCTGTTTATTCACTAAGTATCCAATTAGGGAATTTTCTATTGCTGATTATTGGATTGGTCGGAATTTATTATTTATTTGATTATCTGCAAATTGATAAAACTCTTAATCTGGCCTGCTTAAGTTTCCTATCAGTATTTCCACCAGTATTAGGAGCAAGATTAATTTTGAAACCAGAGATTTTGGCAGTCTCATTACTTCCATGGTTGATTCTTTTTTACTTTAATTACTTTGAAAGAAAGAGATTAATATATTTAATATTTGCATCACCTATTTTATTATCATTAAGTGTGTTGAAGTCCAGTATAAGTTTTATGATTGCTTTAACAATAATATTATTATTTCAAAAAGATCTATTGACTAAAAAATTTCTAATATTCCATGTTTCTTTGATCCCAATTTTATATGCTCTTTTACAAGAAAATTACATAGTCAATGGAAACTATTTGTGGGAACACGTAATTAACGAAAATTACCTTAATAGTGCAAATTTAAGTTACATATTCTCCTTTAGTTTTAATGAAATTATCAATAATCCATTGAGGAATAATTTAAGTAATTCTATGATTTCTATAATCTTTGCTGATACTTTTAATGACTATTGGCAAAGATACTGGTACCACCAAGATGGCTGGTCTGGAAAAAACTATCCGGGAAATTTAACTTACATTAGATTTTCAATTATTTTTTCAGCAATATTCTATGTTTTGGCAATTTATTTTCTTAAAAATGAAAAAAACAAGAAATTAAAATACCTTGGTTCTTTAGGTTTTGTTGGAGTTTTGGCACTGATAATTAATGCTGTAAATCTTTTTCCATTTTTTACTGAGAATTTTAATCCCGCAAAAGGCGACCCTATGAAAACTCATCTATTCAGTTTCTTAATAATTTTTACTTTTTACTATGTTCTAACAAAATCTATTAATATTCATAAATTACTATATTATTTAGTTGTATTTGTAATTTTTAATTCGTATATTTTTACAATGATTAGTCCTGTAGAAACTTCTAGATATAAAGAAACTTTTTTTCTAAATAAATTACATGTGGCAACTCCATGTCTGTTGAATGATGGTTTAAATAATAGAGTTCAATTTAGTGACAATTGGTGTACACAAGAAGATTTTTCAATGTCAATTTGTAACGGTAGCTATGATAAATCCCTTAAACCTTATCAAAAAGATGATTATCTTATTTATGAAAATGATCCATTATTCAATGATCGTAACTTAACAAATGGAAAATTAACTGTAACCGTAGGAAACTTTTATGAATGTAAAAATTATGTTGATGGAGGATACTTTGTCCCAAGTGCAGAGATATTTCAAAATAGTTATTTAAATGAACAAAAATTACTTTGGAATAAATTAATTTTTATTTTGAGTTTTGCCTCAGTCTTTGGATATTTTTGTTTGTTTATCTTTGATAAAAAGAAAACCATAATCTAAAGAAACTAGTATCAAAGCAATCAAAACATGTCGAGGATAAAACAATGTTGGATCATAAATTAAGTAGGGAATTGCAGCTAAAAACCATATAAAAATAGGCAAGAAACTAAATAATTTTTTACTTTTAAAATAATTCAAAGTACAAAAAGAAAAAGTTAAAAATATTATAAGAAATGCAATAAAAGTCGGGACTATTCCTAAAATTTGATTTACTTCGTTACTAAGAGGGTTAAATATTAAATAATTAAGATTCTTGAATATGTCAAAATTAATATTTCTTGGATATGTAGCAGCTGTACTAAATGGTACAAAAGAATTACCAAAATATAAATTATGTAAAAGAGGAAAAAGCATTGGAATAATAAATAACAACAATCTAATTCGATTTTTTGTAAAAAATAGTAGCAGAAGTGAAACAAGTAATATTTCAGGCCTAATTAGTGTTGCGAAAGCTAAAAAAAGTGGCGATAAATATTTATTTCTAGAAGTATTCAGTGCTAAAAGTAAAAACATAAGAGATACTGTCTCTGACATTCCAAATAAATAAAGATTTTGAACATTAGTAATAGTAAGGAAAAATATAGCTATGGTAGATGTTATTTTCAATTCTTTATTAAGGGTGCCTATTAAAAATATTGAACAAGAAAGAATAAATTTCCATGCAACTCCCCAACTGTCACCGAATATAATGTGAATTAAAAAAAGAAAATATCTATAACCTGGTGAATACCAGAATATATCTGCTCCTCCCCTTATTCCATCACCATCAAGAATTAATCTAGCTTGGTTTTCATATGTTAAGGTATCTGAACCAGAAGGTTTAATATTAAAATCTAAAAAATTCCATGGTTCATTTATAAGAAAAGTATTGAGTGTCAATAAAAGTAAAGTTAGGACAACAAACATTAGCTTCTTATTTTTTGAAAATATACATAACATAAAAAGCAAAAGATAGCCTAAATATTTAAAATCAATCGCAAATCCAAAAATTTGATTGATAAGTACCCCTGAGATCAACACAATCAAAATAGTTTGATTGTTATTTGAAAAAATATTTATATTTTTGAAATTTATAAGAAAAAATATAATGATAAAAATAATATCAAAGAAAATAAACCTGTTCGGTTTAATTTGATTGAATTCTTCGTCTAGCTCTACTACAAACAGATGGGCATATTTTAATCCTTCTGTATAGTCGTTTGGTACAGTTGAAGGATGTGTTAAATCTTTATTTACTTTCAGATCTTTATAAAAATAATTGATGGTTATCTCTGATGTGTTTTCAGGAATTTTTATAATTTCTTCAGCTATGTTGGAATAACTTGATTGAAACTTAACTTCGTATTGACTATCAAATGATATATTTACATATCCAAGATAATTAATTTGTAGAAATTGAGCATCATTATGAAGATTTTTTTGTACTTTAATATTGAAAGGTAGCCAATCTCTCCTAAGGTCATAGAAGTTATAAGCTGAATGGTTTATAAAGCCCAAAGGAAAGTTGCTTGAATTATTTCCCATCCATTCATATTCATTGTTAATAACCCTAAAATTTAAATTGTCTGTTGATAAAGTGTATTCACTATTTAGCAAGTCAAAACTATTTACACAATCTGACTCATAGTACTCAAAAGTAAAATTGCTTTGTTTTGGCGTGGTAGTATCTTCCACACAAACATTCCAAAGATTCAAACCATTAAAAATGAAAAAAACTTTAAATAATAAAAACAGCATCAAAAAATATAAATTGAGTCTTGTTAATTTTTTAATGTTGAAAATAATGAATAGAAAAATAAGAAAATAAATTAACTTGTCAATATTATAAAAAGGGATCCCACTTATTAACCCGAGTCCTTTTATTGGATAAATCAAAACAAAAATAATTAAAATACGAAATAGATTAATGTTTTTTAACTTAGTAATGTTACTCATTATTCAATTCAAATAATATAAAGCCTTCATTTTCGTAAATGTTAGTTTTTTTAATACTTTCAAGCTTTGTAAATCTACTATCTGTACATATTGAAACAGAGTCTTTTTCACAAACAAATATACTATTTGAGTGAATGGTCTCCCCTAGACGATAGCTTTTTTTATTTGTAAAATAATAAAATGTTCGAGGACTATGAAAAATAAATAAGACGTCTTCTTGTTCGGGTTGGATAAATTGAGTTAAATCATAAAAACTTTCAGTATTTGGTCCATTAGATGTAAGGTAATAATTTCTTTGATCAACGAAAGAATTTACCCAATAGATTGATATTAATAAAAATAATAATGCCAAAATTGGTGTTGCTATTTTGTGGTTAAGTAGGTTTTTAAAATATATTATTATTTGAATAGCGAATATGGCGACGATTGGCATCCAATATCTTTGGGTATCAGCAGGACTATAAAAAAAATGAAAAATAATATAAAATGTTAAAAATAAATTTCTTACATTCAATTCTTTTAAGCTTCCAAATAATATAAATATAAAAAATAAAATACCAAATATTGATGATATATTATTTGGATACCTAGTAACAATAAATCCAATTTCCTTAAAAATAAAAATAAGTGTATCACCACTTGGCATAGTAAAATTTGACCATTCACCAGCTGATGAACTTATGTTTCCAAGTGGATTAACTCCTAAAATTGTAAAAGAGACAATAAAAGGTAAAGAAAAATAAAACGAGTAAAGAAGCGACTGTTTACTTATCTTTTTTTCTCTTATAATTGCTACAGCTAGATATACAACTAGCCAAAGCGCCCCTTGCCTCCTAACCAAAAAAGCCAGCCCGAAAATAATGGCTTCATAAATATAAAAGTTTTTTCCATGTAGCTCTGATTTGTAATTCAAGTAAATCCCAGTAATTATAAGAAATGAAAAAAGCATTTCAGATGCTAATTTGTAATGAAATTCTAAAAAAAGTGGTAAGAAAGCAAATAAAGATGTAAAAATTAGCGAATGAAATTGATTAAGGTAGATTTTAAATATTTTAAAAATTACAAATAAAAAACTTAGATGTAAAAAAATATTTATTTGCTTTAACTTTTTAACATCGTAATCATGAAAAAATTCAAAAAAACTTAAAAAAACTGGATATCCCCAATTGCCTGGAGTCTGTGCAAATTCATATCGTTGTCCATCTGTCAACGAAATTAATTCTCGAATAATATTGGAAAACTCAATAATATTTTGATTCTGAATACTTTTCGCTTGAAGTAAATATCCGGCATAATCACCACCCCAGTCTAAGTGAGAAGAAGCAACTGAATCAATCAAAAACCATATATAAAAAACTGAAATTAAAAGTAGATAAACCGGTAAATGTAAATTAATTTTTTTCAATATTATAGATATTACAATATTATTAACGATGAAGTAATACATATATAAGTTACTAAGTTAACGTAGTCTTTATGAGTAGAAAAGTAAGCATATTAGTTTACGGCAGAATGCCAACTGAAAAAGCTTACGGTATTCATGCATTAAATCAAGCCAAATCTTTTAGTAAATTAGGATATGAAGTTGAATTAATTCATCCTTCTACCAACAATATTATGACTATAAATGAAACTGTTCAAAATTACTACGGGGAAAATTTTGCATTCAAAATTATAGAAAAAGAAAATTACGATTTAACTGGATTAAGAGTTTTTAAATTACTACCTAATTCTCTCAAAAAATTACTGTGGCTATTTAGTTCATATAGATGGGCAAAAAAATTAAGAGTTGAACTTTCTGAATCAATAATATGGTCCACAAATCCAATTGTTTGTTGGACACTGAAATCTTCTTTTAAAATTATTTTTGAACAACATGGAGAAGGAAAGGTAGTTCAAAAAATATTTATAAATAAACTAAAAAACAAACAATGTTATTTAGTTGGAACAACTAAAACTTCATTTAACGAATTGGAACAAATTAATAATAATTCTATCTATTTACCGAACTGTGTAGATATTGATAGGTTTTATCCTAAATATGAAGAAGTTGAACAAATAGTAGTTGGATATGCCGGAATGCTCGAGACCTATGGGTTTGATAAAGGAATGCTTAATTCTACTTTTGAAATGTTAAAACTTATGGACAACATATATTTTAAAGTAGTAATCATAGGAGGACCAGAATATAAAATTAATGAAATTAAAAAAGTAGTAAGCAAAAGCATTCATTCAGAGAATTTTCAATTTATTGATAGGCTCCCTCAGGGTGAATTAGCAGAACAGATAAGAAGATTTGATATTGGATTAGTTCCTTATCCTAATAACAAACATACAAACTTGTATGCATCCCCATTAAAAATTTTTGAATATTTAGCTTCAGGTGTGATCCCCCTTGTTTCTGATTTAACTGCACATAAAGAAATTGAGCTTGATGAAATAGTTTTTTATAAAAATGATGATTTTGACCACTTCAACGATATGCTACATGGTCTATTAGATAAAGAAATTATTAAGTCGAAAAAGATTGAAATTATAAATCAAATTCAGAAACTAAGCTTAGATAATAGAACTGAGAAATTGTTAAAGCTTTTGCGCCTGTAGCTTAATTGGATAGAGCATCTGACTTCGGATCAGAGGGTTGGGGGTTCGAGTCCCTCCAGGCGTGCTAACTCAAATTTTTTAATTTATAAATAATATTATTCGTTCTACTAGAAAAGCTATATTTGAGAACATGGTCATGTTCGATATCAGAAAATTTATTAATATTTTCAATTGAAGTCAAGATTGCTTCTTTAATAGACTCTTTACTTGGCGTGTATAATGTTTGCTTCTTATATGCAAATCTTTTGTTTGCCAAAACATCCGAACACATAATAAATAAATTTGCTCGCACAAATTCAAAATATTTCATGGAAGAGGAAAAATAATTTACATGATGTGTATCAGGCAAAGGAATTATTCCAATATCAGATTTCAATATCTCTTCTATAAATTCACTGTGACTAACTCGGTCATATATATTAATTTTTCTTAATATTTTCTTTTCTTCTATGAAGGATGATAATTCTGATTTTTCTTCAAAATTAGAGCAGTAAATATCAAAAATTACATTTTTCAAACTTTTTTCAATACAAATATCATGAAAACATTCAATAAGATTTTTTATACCTTTATCTACGCCTTGGATAGTGAGAGAACCACCATAAATAAATCTTATTTGATTTTGTTGAATATTATTAAATTTTTGGTTTTTTTCTATTTCTTGAAACAAATCTTCATCGTATCCCGTTTCAAGACATTCAATATAATTTTGATTTATGCCAGATTCTATTAACTTTTTCTCTATTCCGGGTGATACAGGAACAAATAAAATATTTTTATAATTTTTAAAAATAAATTTAATCAAGAATATTGACATTTTTGTTAATTGGTGAATTTCATAAACAATTGGTTTATTAAATTTACGTAATGAATATGCAATGTATGGGGATCTAGTAAAGTAAAAAGAATTATCTTTTGTAAGGTTTTTTACTGTATTTTTTAATTTATAAGCGTATAAAGAGTGATTTATTAAATAAATAATACGATTAAAGAAGCTTGATGTTTCATAAGTATTTTTAGATAAGTGACTAACTGGAGTTACATTAAAATTTTTTTTGATATTATAAAATTTTTTTATGTCTTCATTGTTGTTGTGTTTTTTTCTATTTGGATAAATTAAATCGACTTCATAATTTAATTTTAAAAATTCATTAATTGTTGAGATGCTTTGAAAAGTATTCGTTCTAAAATCAGGAAAATACTGATATGTTGCGTATACTAAATGCATCATTATTCATAGTAATTTATTTATACCTAAAAATGACATGAATATTAATTTTTAATTATTTTCTATATGGCCTATCGTAAATAACATGAAAGGCGATCCAGGTTATTTTGGTCCAGATTCCATGATGTGGAAAGTTAATAAAGAAATAACTGTGCTATTTGGTGGTGCAAGAGCATTGTTAATGCA
>MDTG01171875.1_pt1 | contig 19119 bp, 19 predicted proteins | sample 811421 | NCBI WGS metagenome assembly MDTG01 (sample SAMN05326645, study PRJNA326480) | marine metagenome | isolation source: seawater | place: Pacific Ocean: South East | collected 2011
AAAAAAAAATTCTCTAAATAGTAATAGCCATCTGATCCCTGAGTAGTGACTATTTAAAGTATTATCGAACTTGGATATGCCTAATGATTTATAAACTTTCCCATACTTATTTAAAATATTAGCAGAAAATCCTCTTTGTGTTAAAAAAATAAAATTATATTTTTTGTATATATGTTTTATATAATTTTCTAAACTCTTAAGGGATCCACTAAAAGACCCTATAGGCTGTATTATTAAAATATTATACTTCTTTTTCAAAAAAAATTTTCCTATCTTCATTTATTATTTTTTGTAATTTATTCAAAACTAAATTAAATCTTATAGAGCTCATGTCATTATAAGGTAAGGAAATTATAGATTTACACAAAAATTCTGTATTTACTAATTTTAATTTTTTTTTAAGATTGTATTGGCTGTAAAGAGGTTTTGGATAATAAATTTTATAAGGCACTTTTTCCTTTCTAAATTTATTAATTAATTTTGCTCTTTTTTTGACAATTATATTAAATGATGAACATGAATCTTTTATTTCAAAATTATTTCTAAATAGTGGAAAACCTGAAATTTTATTTTTTAAGAAAAATTTTTGATAATTTTTGTAAAGTTTATTTTGTTTTGAAATTTTATATTTTATTTTTTTAATTTTTTGTATTAATATTGATGATTGAATTGATCCTATTCTAGAATTAAGCCCTGGTTTGTCTATAGAGGCTATAGAATATTTTTTTTGACCATGATTTCTCAGTTTGTAAACTCTTTCAATAACTTTTTTGTTGTTTGTAAATATTGCGCCACCATCACCAAATGAGCCCAAATTTTTTGTAGGAAAAAAACTTGTACAAGAAATATCTGCAAGATTAAGTGAATTTTTACCTCTATATAATGAACCAAAGTTTTGTGCTCCATCTTCAATTAAAAAAATTTTTTTAGGTAAATATTTTTTTAATAAATCTAATTCACATGTTCTACCAAAAAGTGAGGTTGAAATAACAGCTTTAGTTTTTGAAGTAATTTTTTTCTTTACATCAATAACATCTAAATTAAATGATTTAATGTCACTATCCACAAAAATTGGAGTTGCTCCTACAATTAAAACACTTTCAAGGACAGATAGCCATGAAAAACTTGGTATAATAATCTCATCTCCTCTTGAAACATTTAATGACAATAATGATAAAATAAGAGAGTCTGTTCCTGAACCAGTGGTCAATGAATATTTTGACCCTACTTTCTTTGCCAAAATATTCTCAAACCTTTTTACCGTCTTAGAAAAAATAAAATTATTTTTTTTTATTTCAATTCTGATATTTTTTAAAATCAGTTTATGAAAATATCTATTGTAGATATCTAAGTCGTTAAATCTCATTATGATTAAATTTTATTAATTAATTTGTTGTTAAAAAATTTACATGACTTAATTTTATTTTCATTTATTTTCATATTTTATTTTTCCTGACTTAGAAATTTTTCCCTTTTTTTTATATGGGATACCAAATCCAATTTCATTATCTCCAATAGATTTAGTAAGAAGACTCCCTGCACCAACAAAAGAGTATTTTCCAATATTATTTCCACAAATTATTGTAGAGTTTGCTCCTATAGTGCTTCCTTTTTTAATTATAGTTTTTTTAAAATTTTTTTTTTGATTTATAAAACTTCTAGGAATTATTACATTTGTAAATACAACACTGGGGCCTATAAATACATCATTTTCAATAATTACACCTTTAAAAATTGAAACATTGTTTTGAATTTTAACATTATTTCCTATTTTAACCCCTTCTCCGATAAATATGTTTTGTCCAAAGGTACAATTTTTTCCAATAACAACATCTTTACTTAGATGACACCAGTGCCAGATTTTTGTGTTACTTCCAATTTTAATATTTTTATCTAATATTGAAGTTGGGTGTATAAAATATTTCATTTTGATATATTAGATAAAATTTTAATAGTGCTTTCAAATTGAGAAATATGAAATTTTTTATTTTTTATTATGCTTAAATAATTTTTTTCGTGTAAATCGTTAAATTTATCAAATTGGAAAATATGTTTACCTACAATCATTCTTCTTAAAAATTTAGTTTTTTTATTTTTGATGCTCATGTTATTTCTTTTAAGAGATAAATTCCATGAAACTTTTGCATAATTAAATTCTAAATCTCCCCTAGAAAATTCAATACTTTTTTTTTTAAAATTTATATTTTTTATATCTCCAAACAACCAAATTAAAATATCAAAAAAATGAATTCCTATATTTACTAAAAGTCCTCCTGATAATTTTTTCAAATTTTTCCAGGTTTTAAAATACCAATCACCTCTATAAGTGTAATAATCAATTGAAATTTTTTTATTTATAAATAATTTTGGATTTTTTATTATTTTCTTTTTTAAAATTATTAATTTTTTGTTTAATCTAAGTTGAAATATACAATAACATTTTTTTTTATGTTTCTTTTCGAGAGAATAGATTTTTTTTAAATCTAAATGATTTAATACTGGTGGTTTTTCAACAATAACATTGCATTTTGCTTCAAGGCTTTTTTTGATTTGTTGAAAATGCAAATAACTAGGCGTACAAATTACAATAAAATCAACTTTTTTTAATCTATTGTAGATAAAGAAGTCTTTTTCCTTCTTAAAAAAAAGTGTTTTCGGAAAATTTTTATCTAAAAACCCTACATTATCATTGATATCACAAGCAGAAATCAATTTTCCCTTAAGATTCTTGATGCAGTCTATATGTTTTTTGGCTACAAATCCTCCAACACCAATAATAGAAAATTTTATCATTATATGTATAATTTTTAATTATATTATAAATAATCTAATCTCAATTAGAATATGTATAAAAAAAATCTTATAAAAAAAATTAAGCTTAAAAAGGCTAAAATTGGAATAATTGGTTTGGGATATGTTGGTCTACCTCTTGCATGCGTTTTCGCAAAAAAGAAATTTGATGTGACTGGTTTTGATATTGATAAGAATAAAATAGCATACTTAAAAAAAAGTAGGTCCTACATCAAACATATAAAAAATGCTGAATTATTAAAAATAAAAAATTATTTTAAAGTTCAAAATAGCTTTTTAAAAATTAAAGATCTAGATATTATAATATTATGTCTACCGACACCATTAAGTAAATCGAAAAAACCAGATTTATCATTTATCCAATCAACTTTAAATTCAATTAATTATATGTTTAAAAAAGGACAATTAGTTATTTTAGAGAGTTCAACCTATCCAGGATCAACTAAGTATTTATTTAGTAAAATTTTGAAAAAAAAAAAATTTATAATTGGAGATGAATTCTTTATTGGTTATTCTCCCGAAAGAGAGGATCCAAGTAACAGAAAATACAAAATAAATAATATTCCAAAAATTTGTAGTGGTATTACCAATAATTGTTTTGAATTAACTAAAACACTTTACAAAAAAATTGTAAGTAAAGTTGTAAGCGTCTCAAATATAGAAACGGCAGAGTTTACTAAAATTTTTGAAAATACATACAGAAGTGTAAATATAGCTTTGGTTAATGAAATGAAAGTATTGTCTGAAAAATTAAACCTTAATATCAATGAAATAATAAATGCTGCCAAAACAAAACCATTTGGTTTTCATGCATTTTATCCGGGTCCTGGTGTTGGGGGACATTGTATACCTGTTGACCCATATTATTTATCTTGGATCGGAAAAAAAAATAATTCACCTTTAAAATTTGTCGAAATAGCAGGCAATATAAATAAAAATATGCCCAAGTGGATAATCAAAAATACAATCAAATATAATAATAAAATAAGAAAAATTTTATTAATTGGAGCTGCTTATAAAAAAAATGTTGACGATACAAGAGAGTCACCGATTTTTGACTTTATTAAAGATCTCAAAAAAAGGAAAATAATTTTTGATTATCACGATCCTTTTATAGACAAAATAAAAACTAGAAATCTTAACAAAGTTTATTATTCAAAAAAAATTAGTGCCAAATTAATAAAATCTTATGATTGTGTAATTATAATTACAGACCATGATAAGATAAATTACAATTCAATAAAAAAAAACGCAAAACTTATTATTGATACAAGGAATGTTTATAAAAAAAAAACAGATAATATAATAAAACTTTGAAATCTTGATAATGAAAGTATTAAATTTTTTTACATATGATTATCCTTTTGAAGGCAATGATCAAAATTTTATTGAAGATGAATTGGTAATGTTATCAACATTGTTTGATAAGATTAATGTTATACCAATCAAAAATAAAGGTAAATTTAAACAAAATTATATACATAGGGACAATATAAATTATGATTTATCTTTATCAAATCATCTCTTCAAATTAAAAAATATTTTTAAAATTATAGTTAGAATTTTTTTATGTAAATATTTTTGGTTGGAGTTAACTAAAATTAAAGACAAAAACTATTTTAATAAAGTTAAGATGATAATAAAAGAAAGAGTATTAGCCGAAAATTCATTTTTATGGTTGTTAAAAAATAAAAATATCAATTTAATAGAAAATATTTTTTATTCTTATTGGTCAAATTATACCCTGTTTAGTTTTTATCTACTAAAAAAAAAGAAAATAATTAATCATTGTTTTGCTAGAAGCCTAGGCAGTGATCTAAATGGATTTATTCCTAACGATAACTTTGTTGCATTTATAAATTATAAATTTAAACTTTTAGATTTTATATTAATTCTTAACAATGGACAAAAAAGAAGACTTGAAAAAGAAAAACTAATAGAAGATCAGAAAGTAATTAAATGTTATCAAGGTATTAAAACACAAAACTTTTCAAATAGGATAATCAATCAAAATAAAATTCACTTTGTTAGTTGTGGAAGACTTGCAAAAGTTAAAAATACAATACAAATAATTAATTTAGTTGGATCTATAAAAAATTTTTTGAGTGAATTTAAAATAGTCTATACTTGCATTGGTGAAGGACCAGAAATAGAAATTATAAAGAAAACTGCAAATTTAAAATTAAAAAATGTTGAATTTAACTTAGTTAATAAAGTTCCAAATTTAATAGAATTCCTTAAAGAAAATGATGTAGATTTTTATATTAATCTAAGTTTATCAGAAGGAATGTCATTTGCTTTAATGGAGGCGATGAGTCTCTCAATACCTGTTATATGTTCAAGTATCCCAGGAAATTTAGAAATAGTTAATTCTGAGAATGGTTATATTTTAAACACATATGATGAAAATGAAATAAAAAAATTAGCTAACGAAATAAAAAATGATTATAAAAATCAACAATTTAAAATAAAAAGAGAGAATACTTTTAAAACTGTTAATGAGAAAATTAATAGAAAAGTTGTTTTAGAAAACATGAAGAATTTGTTAAAAAATAAATTTTATCAGTAATAAAATATTTTTTATTTAATGAAAAAACCTAAGGTAAGTGTAATTGTGAACTGCTTAAATGGCAGTGCATTTATTAAAAAATGTTTAAAAAGTATTTTGAATCAATCATATTCAAATTATGAAATTATTTTATTTGATAATAATTCAAAAGATAATTCGATAAAACTTGCAAGAAATTTTAAATCGAAAAAAATTAAAATTTTTAAATCTAAGAGGAAACTAAAACTATATGACGCTAGAAATAAGGCCATAGCTAAATCTAATGGAAAATATTTAGCTTTTTTAGATGTTGATGATGCTTGGCATCCAAAAAAAATTGAGAAACAAGTACAAAAAATAAATTTTGAAAAAAGTGATATTTGTTACACAAATTACTGGTTAATTAATGGAGGAAAAAAAATTTTCTCAAAAAATAAACTTCCATCAAAAAATATGACGTACGAAATTTTAGATAATTATCCAATCTGTATTTCTACAGTTTTACTAAAGAAAAAAATTTTTTTAAAAATGAAAAAATTTGATAAAAAATATGAAATAATCGGAGATTTTGATTTTATTTATAAAGCATCAAAAAAATATAAATTCTCTGTATTACAAGAACCTTTGATAAATTATTTACTCCACGAAAAAAGTACAACAAACAGAAGATTGGATTTAAGAGTAATTGAAATGAATAAGTGGTTGAAAAAAAACGAAAATAGCAAATACCTATATCAATTTAACAAGATTAAATTAAGAAACCAATACTTAAACTCTAGTTATTTTATAATTAATAAAATGTATCTAAAATTTTTTCAATCATTAACAAATATATGTAGTATAAAAATTAAATTAAAGCTTCTTGTAAAAATGTTATACTATTTAATTTTAAAATAATATTAAATTTTTAATCTAGCAATTATTTATTTAATTAAAGCTTCAATAGTTTTTGAAATTTTTTTTACATCTTGTAGTTTAAGATCAGGATATATTGGTAAAGATAAAATTTCTTTGGATATTTTTTCTGTGTTTTTAAAGTCAACGCTTTTTAGCTTTAAATTTTTTTTCCAAAATGAATGTTTGTGTATTGGTACATAATGTACACTAGAACCTATTCCTTTCTTTTTTAATAAGTTGCTTAATTTATCTCTATTGATTTTATTATTAGATAGAATTCTTATTACAAATAAATGCCAGGAGCTTTTAAAAATTTGACTATCTTTTATTGGTAAAATTAAATTTGTTTTACTTAAGTATTTAAAATATTTATCTGAAATTTTTTTTCTCAAATTATAATTTTTATTTAGCTTTTTTAATTGAGAAATTCCAATTGAGGCAGCCAGATCGGTTAAATTAAATTTGTACCCTGGGGATTTCACATCATAAAACCAATTATTTTTAGCCTGGTTATATCTATTATACACATCTCTATCTATACCATGAAAAGAATTTAATTTTACGTAATCTATAATTTTTTTATATTTAGATAAAACCATACCTCCTTCTCCTGTGGTTAAGGTTTTTGTGGCATAAAAGCTAAATACAGTTACATCAGAATATTTTTCTCCAATTAAATTATTTTTATACCTTGATGGTAAACAATGAGCAGCATCTTCTATAATCTTAATATTTTTTTTATTGGCTAATTTATAAATTTTCTCAATATCAAGTGGATATCCAGAATAATGAACAACTATTATACATTTTGTTTTTTTTGTTATTTTTTTTTTTATTTCACTTATAGACATATTCAAACTATCTTTATCTATATCTACAATTACTGGCTTAGCACCAGCATGATATATACTTGAAACTGTACTAGTAAAAGTTAAGTCACTAGTAATAACTTCATCATTTTTTTTTATTCCAATTGCTTTTAGGGCTAAAAATAGTCCTGATGTACAAGAATTTATAGCTGTACAAAAAAGTTTTCTCCTAAAAATTTTTAAAAATTCTTTTTCAAATTTCTTAACTTCCGATCCAGTGGTCAGCCATCCAGTTTTAGTTATTCTTGCTAAATTTTTCAATTCAAAACTATCAATGTTTGGTTTGTGAAATTTAATTTCTTTCATAGTTTTTATAAAAATTTATTAAAGATTTTTTTATTATATTTTCATTTTGATTATCAAGTGCATCACTCAAATTTCTCAACAATTTAATTAATCCATTTTTGTCTTTATAAGTAGGATTTTTCGTAAAAAAAATATTTTTATCTTTTGTTTTTTTCAAATCTCTATATGAGAGCTTTTCTTTAATTTTTTCACCTTTTCTTTTACCAATAATTTTAATTTTAATATCTTTATTTAAAAACTTTTTCATTTTTTTGATTAAATTTAAAATTTTTATTGGTTTGCCCATATTTAAAATAAATATATTTTTTCTTAATGAAATTATTGGGCATTTTAACAACAAATGACAAGCTTCCTCTATGCTCATAAAATACCTTTCCATTTTTTTGTCGGTAAGCTCAATTCTATTCTTTCTCTTAATTTGGTCTACAAATTTATTAAATACTGAACCATCACTTGCAAAAACATTACCAAACCTAACTATGGAAGTTTTTAAATTTTTTGAATTATCATATAAATTCTCTGTTAATACTTCCCCAATACCCTTTGTATAACCTAAAATTCCTATCGGTTTTACAGCTTTATCTGTTGAAACATAAACAAATTGAATTTTTTTATTTGCAGAATTGGCAGCTTCAATTAGGGATAATGTTCCAAAAATATTATTTTTTGTTGCATTAAAAATATTGTCCTCGAGTATCTCTACATGTTTATAGGCCGCTGTATGAAAAATTAAATCAATTTTGTATTTGTTTATAATGGTTGCAATAAACCTCTCATCTAAAATATTACCTAAAATTAATCTATTCTTATTAGATAATTTTATTTTTTCAGAAGATTTTAATTTCTGCAATGAACTTTCAGAATGATCGAGCATAATTAATTTTGTTGGCTTAAGTTTGCTTATTTGTCTTGATAGTTCTGAACCTATTGAGCCACCAGCACCAGTTACTAATACATTTTTTTTCTTAAGATAATTAAGTTTGCTATAATCAATTTCTATATTTTTTCTGGAAATTATATCTGCAAATGTAATATTCGATAAATCAGCAATATTAATTTGATCATTAATCAATTCTTTATTTGATGGTAAAGAAAATATAGTTTCGCAATAGGGATATAACTTCTGAAATAATTTATTTTTATTTTCATTGCTTAAAGAAGGAATTGCAACTATTACATTAGATATTTTTTTTTCTTTACTTAGTTCTCTAAATTCCTTAAATGAAAGAACTCTTATTTTAAGGATATTTTTCTTAATTTTTCTTAAATCGTCGTCTACAAAAAAGCTAACCGTTTGTATACGGAGAAGTTTTTTTGCTAATCTAACACCAGCATTTCCAGCACCGTAAATAATTATTCCTTTAAGATCATTTTTCATTATTATTTTATTTAAACCCTAAATTTATTCATTTTTAAATAAAGATTTACAATATTCATTTAATGTTTTTTAATTCTGATTTATAATATTTTATTGTTAAATTAATTCCTTTGTTAAATGAAATTTTTGGTTTCCATTTTAATATTTTTTTTGCAATTCTTATATTGGGATAAAGATTAATTATTTCATCTTTTCGAAATTTTATTTTTCCATATTCTGGAATTCCTGATCCTATCTTCATATTTATTTTTTTTATTACTTCTTTTACTAATAATGGTTGACCTTGGCCAATATTTATAATTTTTCCAATAGATTGATTATTACCAAAACAATTTATTATCGCTTCAATTAGATCATCAATATATAAAAAATCCCTATATTGATTTCCATTAGAACATGGAAATTTTTTTTTTAACAAACAAGATTGTATTGTACTAGATATTAATCTATTAGGTTCCTGCCTAGGTCCGTAAACTAAATATAATCTTAAAATTGTGGTTGGGAATTTACTTTTTTTAAATAAATCTAATAAAAAATTTGTGGCAGAAAGCTTTGCTTTTCCATAAGTTGATTTTAATTTTTTTATAGAATTTACAAAATTTTCTGATTGAGGAGATCTTTTTGATCCATATTCAACACAGCTTCCTATTTGTATAAATGAAATAATTTTTTTTTTTTTAAAAATATCAACTAAATTTTTACAACCTATATAATGACTTTGAAATGTTTTTTTTTTTTCATTATGATTTACATAACCTCCTAGGTTAACAACATAATCAAATTCACTATTTATTTTTTTATTTAGGGCCCTCTTATTTGAAATATCACAATGCAAATATTTTACATTTTTTAATAATCTTTTTTTTTTTGGTTTATTAGAGGATATACTAAAGACTTGTAAGTTTTTCTTTAAGCATTTTTTTGCTAAATGAAAGCCTATAAAACCTGTACCACCAATTATCAAAACTTTTCTTTTCAAAATTCTTTTTTCTTAAAGGCTTTTTCTAATATAATTTTATCTCTTATTGTATCCATACATTGCCAAAAACCATGATGTTTATAAGCCACTAATTGTTTTTTGCTCGTAACTTTTTCTAAAGGCGATTTTTCTAAAAATGTTTTATCATTCTTAATATATTTTAAAAAGCTAGGTTCGATTACAAAAAAACCTCCATTGATCCAACCTGAATCTATTTGAGATTTTTCCTTAAAATATTTTACATATTCGGTTTGTATTTTTATTACTCCAAATCTCGCAGGTGGTCTAACCGCCGTAAGTGTAATCATTTTATTTTTTTTTTTATGAAAATTAATCAATTTCAAAATATCAACATTGGATAAACCATCTCCATAAGTAAGCATAAAAGTCTCGTTTAGAAGATATTTTTTTAATCTTTTTAATCTACCACCAGTCATTGTTTTTAATCCCGTATCAACTAACTTTACATTCCATGGAAATTTATTATTTTTAAAATATTTTTTTATAAAATTTCCCTTATAGCCTAATGCTATATAAAAATCTTTAAATCCAAATTTGTAATAGTGTTTCATAATATGAACAATTATTGGGTATTTTCCAATTTTAATCATAGGTTTTGGAATTATTTTTGTATACTCAGACAATCTAGTTCCAAAACCTCCGGCTAAAATTACTACTTTCATTTAATTTTTAATCTTTCCTCTAATAACTTTTGATACATATTAATTTGATTTAAAGAAATCTCTTTTGGTGATAATTTGCTAAAATAATAATTTTTATACCATTCTGAAACTAATTTTGTTGTTTCATTAAATTTTAAAATTGATCTCCACTTTATAATTTTGAATGCTTTTTGAGAATTTAATCTTAATAATTTTGACTCAAATAAATTTTTTTTTGATTTAATTTTTTTATATTTAATATCTTTCCAATTTTTTTTAATACTATTGATTAATTCAATTACTTTATAATTATTTTTTTTTGATGGACCAAAATTAAATGCATGTGAGTGAAGTTTTTTGTTATTTTTCAATGTTGCAGCTAATATTAAATATCCTCCTACTGCTTCTAAAACATGTTGCCATGGTCTTGTAGAATTTGGATTTCTAATTATTGCAACTTTCTTTTTTGACCAAGATTTTATGCAATCTGGAACAATTCTATCCTTTGACCAATCTCCTCCACCAATGACATTTCCTGCTCTCGCAATACAGACTGAGGTTTTGTTTTTTTTATTAAAATAAGAGTTAATGTAACTATAAATGATATTTTCAGCAGCAGCTTTTGAGCCAGAATAAGGATCTTTACCACCCAATATATCTTTTTCATTATAACCTCTATTTATTTCAAGGTTTTTATAAACTTTATCACTTGTAATCAAAATTACATTACAATCATTCTTTAAATATCTTGCTGCCTCTAAAATATTTAGAGTTCCTATTGTATTTGTTTTGACTGTATCTACTGGATCTGCATATGATTTTCTAACTAAAGCTTGAGCTGCCAAATGAAAGATAAAAGCAGGTTTAAATTGATTAATAATTTTTTTTATTTGTTTCAAATCATTAATGTCAACCATTTTATTTATAATCTTTTTATTAAGTTTAAGTACTTCAAAATGAGAAGGTGTTGTGACTATATCTTTTGAAACGCCCATTATATTTGCACCCAAATTTTGAAGCCACAATGTTAACCAGGAACCTTTAAATCCTGTGTGTCCAGTGATTATTACTTTTTTATTATTAAAAATTTTTAAAATATTCATTATTATTAATTTATTTTACTAAAATAATCTTTTAATATTTCAGTAAATTTTTTTTCATTATTTATATTTTTTAAAAACATTTTTCCTATACCTTTTGACAGAATTACTCTTATTTTTTTATTTATACTTTTTTTGTCTTTTCTCATTATTTCTAAAAACTTTTTTATATTAATTTTTTTAATTGGATATTTTTTTAAAATTATACTTAAAGTTTCTGACATATTGCTATATTGATTAAAATCTAAATATCCTAATTTATATGAAACAAAATTTGATATATTCATTCCATGAGCTACTGCAATACCATGTGGTATAACTGATAAATTTTCTAAAGCATGACCAAATGTATGGCCATAATTTAATTTCAATCTGATATTCTTATCAAATTCATCTTTTTCTATATATTTTTTTTTAATTTTTAAAGATTTATAAATTATCTTATTAAAATCTAATTTTTTTTTTTTTGAAAAATTGAACATAAATTCCCTATAATATTTATAATCTTGATTATTTGATAAAAGGAAATAATGACCCATTTCTCCCAATCCAGAAAAAATCTCTTTTTTTGAAATATTTTTTAAAAAACTAGAATTAATAATTATTTTTTTTGGTGGATAAAAATTACCCAGTTGATTTTTTAATTTATTATAATTGATTGAAGTTTTGCCACCTATGCAACTATCACCTTGGGATATTATAGTTGTTGGGAAAAAATTCCAATCGACACCTCTTTTAAAAATTGAAGACAAAAATGAAGTAACATCTTGTATAACACCACCACCAATTGCTATTACGAGCGTATTTTTAGATACATTTTTAATAAAAAAATTTATTAACTTTTTTAAATTTAGAAAATCTTTAGTACCTTCATTAGAAGATAATTTGATATATTTTTTATTTCTAATTATATTCTTTAAATAAATTGAATAAACGTTACTATCAATTATGAAAACTGTATTTTCTTTGAATGAAGTAAAACTATTTTTTAAGTTAGTATTAAAAACAACTTCATAATTATGTATTTTTGAACTAATTTTTAATTTTTTATTCATTTACTATTCTGATGTAAATCCACCATCAATAATAATATTTTGCCCTGTAATATATGTATTATATTTACTTGATAAAAAGTTTACTAAATTTGAAATTTCTTTTACGTTACCTAATCTATTCATTGGAATTATTTTTGATATTTTTTTTATACCTTTTTCTTTAAGAATTTTTTTCGTTAATTTTGTTTTAATAAATCCAGGGCTTACACTATTGACCATAATATTATACTTTGCTAGATCTAATGAAGATGATTTAGTCAAGCCTATTAAGCCAAATTTACTTGACGAGTAAGACGATCTCTGAGATTTACTTACTGAACCAAAAATTGATGAAATATTAATAATCTTTCCCTCTTTTTTTTTAATCATATTTTTAGAGATGATTTTAGTTAATATTGCTGGAACTTTAAGATTAACAAATAGGATATCATTATAATTATTAATTTTTAAATTATTAATTTTTTCAATTTTATTTATTCCTGCATTATTTATTAAAATATCGATTTTTTTATTTTTTATAAAATTGCAAAAATTATCAAATTCGTTTTTTTTTAAAAAATCAACTTTATATAATAAAAAATTTCTTTTTTTAAAATTTTTTGTTGTTGAGGTTCCTATAACATTACCTCGCAAGCCATAAAAGCTTTTTGCTATAGATTTTCCAATACCATTTGTGGCACCTGTAATTAAAATAGTTTTTCCTTTAAAATCAATTTTCATTTTTAATTTTATTCTGAAACCAATGTGCAAAAATATGATTAATAATCAAATGAATATCCTCGATAGGGCCATATTCAGTTTTTTCGGTTTTAAAATACAAACAACTATCAGAAATTTTTTTTAAATTTCCTCCATCAAAACCTACTATACTTAAAACCTTACCTTTATTTTTTTTTAGCCACTTTGCTGCTTGAATTAAATTTTTTGAGTTTCCTGACGCAGAAAGAATAATAGCTATATCACCTCTTCGAAAATGTATTTTTAATTGATTTATAAAAATATTCTCATAACCAACATCATTAGCTATAGCTGTTAAGACTGATGTATTATCATTGAGAGAAAAAAACCTGAAAGTTTTTTTTGATTTTGTTTTTTTTATAATATCGAATCCAAGATCATTTGCCATAGTTGTGGCAGTTGAAGCAGAGCCGCCATTACCAAATACAAAAATTGTATTACCTTTAGATCTAGCTTTTAGCAAAATTTTTTCAAAATTTAAAAGTTCTTTTTCATCTATACTTTTAAAAATATTTTTTAACCTCTTAAAATAATTTAAAGAGAATTCTTTTATATTTTTAGATTTTTCACTTATTTTTTTTATATCAATCATTTTATTTCCATTTCTTATCATTACTATAAATTTGACTAATCATATACATAACATCTAAAGCATCTGTATAATTTCCAGTATTCACTGACCTATCATCTTTAACGATATCTGCAAATTCATCAACTTCTTCTTTCCAAGATTTATCTTTTTTAAAATAATATTTTTTCTTTATATATTGATTTTGATTATTTTTTTTTAAAATTTCTAATCTTTCTTTACCATAAGTTTTTGATCCTGATAAAATTCCATTCAGATTTATTGCTCCATGTTCTAATGAAATTTCCATTCTAAATTTATGTTCCCATTGTAATGCTGTAGAATGAATAGATGCTATAACATTTTTATTTCTCATTATTGCCAATACATCATCTTCAATATCATATTTCCAAAAATTATTTGATACAAAAGATTTAAAATCTTTAAAACTACCACAAAAAAATTTAATTAAATCTAACATGTGAATACCTTGATCAGTCAAAATGCCTCCCCCAGCATATTTTTTTTTTGATCTCCAATCACTTTTTTCGTACGTTAATATTTTACTTTTTCCATATAATGCCCTTACATTAAGTATTTTTCCTAACTTCTTTTCATCTATTATCTTTTTAGCTAATTTAATTGAACCATGATATCTATGGTTAAATCCATATTTTAATTTAAGATTTTTTTTAATAAATTTTTTTATTTCTAAAAGTTCTTTATAATTTTTTGCAGGTGGTTTTTCACAAAACACATGTATTTTTTTTTTTAATGCGGTTTTGGTAACTATTGCAGATAAGTAATTAGGTAAAGTTATAAAAATACAATCTATATTTAAATTTGATTGAAATATATCTTTATAATTTTTGAAATAATTTATATCCCTTTTTTTGAAATCTTTTTTAAATCTAATATCACTAATAGCGATTAGTTTATAATTTTTATTTTGCTCTATAAATTGTTTTCTTCTTTTTCCGACTACCCCCAAACCAATTATCGCAGTATTTAATCTCATAATATTTTGTTAATAAAATTATTATCTAAATAAGGTATTTATTTTTATTTATAAGTTTTTTTAATCTATTTTTATTATTGTAATACATAAAATTGTTAATTTTTTGATTTAAAATTTCCTGTATTGATTTGTCTAAATCTTCAATTTTTTGGCACACTTTATAAGAATTTTTAGGTACCTTAAGAAGCTCTAAGTTAAATCTATCATAATAATTATTTAAAGGAAATATAACCTTACCGCCTAGGGCAATACTTTCAAAAACTGAACTAGTAGATCCGGTTGCAATAACAACTTTAAATTTTTTTATAACTTCTTTAAATTCACCTTTTATTATCTCCCAGTTATTTGGTAATTTTTTTTTGTAAAAACTTTGTAAATTTAATAATGGATGTTCTTTAATAAAGATTTTATTTCCATTCGTTGAAAATTTTGTTTTAAGAATTTTATTAATTATTTTAAAATTATCATTAATATTTAAGTTTAATAAAATAACTATTTTATTATTAAATTTTGATTTGAAAATTTTTTGATTAAACAAATAATCAAATCTTAACGCTCTAACATCAATAAATTTTAAATTCTTAGTAAATTCTTTTCTAGCTTTTTTTACATTTTTGCTAATGATTAATAAATATTCAGGAGATGATTTTAATTTACTTTCAAATGAAGTGATATCTAATGATGAAAATTTTTTTTCAACAAAATAATTTTGATATCCATAAGTTTTATTTTTTGGGAAAAAGGTTCTAAAACCTAAATTCCATCCTTTATCTACTATAGAATTTTCATTCCAATTAATTATTTTATAAATTTTTAAATTGTTTTGTTTCATTTTTTTTGCAAATAAATAATTTTGAATACCTATAACTGAAGCATTAAAATTAGATACTTTGTTAAATTCATCATTAATAAGATGAGAAATATCCAAATTTTCTAAATTAATTTTTTTATAATTAATTTTTTTAGATCGAAAAAAAAACATTAAGGAAAAATAAATATCTTTTAAATCTAAATAATCACTTTTTAAAATAAATTTCTTTTTTCTAGACTTAATCAAGAAAATAATAATCTGTTTTAAACTGAGATTAACAAATGTTGGAACTTGATAAACATCTCTCTTGTTGGAGAAAAAATTATTATAATATCTGTCAACATTTGGATTTTCATCGGTTACAAAACGGTCTACAATTGTAATATTGCTAAATAATTTTCTTTTGTTATGAAGTAATTTTGAAATAATGTGAACACAAATGTGTTTAACTGAAACTTTAATAAATTTAACTATATTATCAAAATTGTTTTTTTTTTTTATAATTATAATTTTTTTTTTTAATTTTTTTTGAAGAATATTTTTTAAAAATAAATTATTTACAATTATTTCTTTAACATTTTTTTTTTTAACAATATTTAATATTGAAAAATAAAGACATAAATTATGATAAACATATGAGTTTGATATATTTTTTTCAGCAATACTACTTGTTAATATATCTAAATTTGGTTTTTTATAAAAATTCCTATCAATCAACCTTAAGTATTTTTTTCTTAATTTAAAAAAATAATAATTGTATTGATAAATTAGATCATCGCTATATTCTATAATTTCAACTGTTGTGTCTAAGTATTTCATTAAAAATAATTATTTATATAAACAATAATTACTAAAGGTTATTTCTGATTTATAGTTACAATATTTTGTAGCTTTTCCCTTGTAGCTTATTTTTACAATTTTTTTTTTATTAAAATTCTTTTTTAGAAATTTTTCAACTTTTTTCTCATTGTGTATAAAATAAGGTATAGATAAATCATCATCCTTAATTTTCATGTTAATTTTTTTTAAAATCTTACGATCTGTCTCTCTCAAATCAAATATTAAATATTTTTTAGTTGTCTTAAAAGCTTCTTTTATTATTTTTTTCCAATCTTTATTTAAATGTAATATTCCAAATATTATGACCAAATCAAACTTTTTTTTTGTATATTTTAAGAATTTGTTGTCATTAATTTTTGTAAATTTAAAAAAAGGATATTTTTTTTTTGCTATAGATAAAATTTTTTGGTTAAAATCTAATCCTTGATATTTAAAATTTTTGTTTAATTTTTTTAATATCGGAATAAATCCACCTTGAGAACAGCCTATATCTAAAACACTATATCTTTTCTTAAAATAATTGTTTAATAAAATTTTTTCACCTAAATATAAATCTTCATATTTGTTTCTTGAGGCTCCTACATATTTAAGAATTTTTTTTTGTGACCAAAAACTAACAGTTTTTTTCATATATTTTGAAAATAGAATCTTTTCGTATAACCTTTTCAACTTTTTTTAAATCAGCAATACAGTCTACTGAGAAAGATTGAATATTTTTATATCTAGCTATATATTGATTTGAGTAGTTATCACATATTCTATTAGAATCACATGATTCAATAATTTCTAATGGCGAAGCTTTAGTTTTATAAAATTTCTTCAGAAAACCAAATGTAAATGCAAATATTCCATAAATCCTTTTTGCTTTAATTGATTTGGTAAATTTTCTAGAATACGGTATAGGAGCCCTAGAGGTATATAAAACCCTTCCATTTATATCATGTATGATTTTAACAATATTTGGATCTAGGTATTGTTTTTTATCAATTATATCCATAGCCAAAACTGAACAGGACCTACCATTTTTTATGATAGGATTAATTGCTTTTGATATCATGTTTGGTCTCAACATGGGCTCATCACCTTGAACACATACTACTATATCATTGGATTTAATATTTTTTATTTTAGTTGATGCCTCATATATCCTATCTAAGCATCTATCATGTTTTTTGGAAGTAATGATAAATGGGTATTTTTTTTTTTGACAAAAATTTTTAATTTCTCTATCACACAAAGCAACATTCAAACTTGTCCAATTTTTATACAATTTAGATCTTGAAAAAACGTGAGTTAACATTTCAATGCCAGATATTTTTTTTAAAGGCTTTCCTGGAAATCTAGTTGCAGCCATTCTGACTGGTATGATTCCAATAATTTTTCTATTTATAATTTTTTGAAATTTTTTCATTTTTTTTTCCTAGTCTTTTTGAATTTTTAAAGCCTTTTATTTTATAAGATTTATTTATTTCATCAGATATATAAAATGCATTTAATAGATTTATAGTATTAAGACAATCTTTGTATGTTACAGGAAACTTTTTTTTTTGTGAAAAAAATTTACTTATATCTTTGTAAAACGAAAAATGTCCAAAACCATATGCATTTGGAATATATTCTGAATTTTTATTACATTCACTTTCATTGGGAGTAAATATTTGAAGTTCATTCAAAGCGATTCCACCTATTTGTGCCAATCCTTTAGAGCCAACTATAGAAATAGTTGCATTAAAGTCTTTAGGTCTTGCTGCAGTCGTTATTTCTAGCGTCCCTACTGCACCATTTTTGAATTCAATTGTTGAAACTACAGTATCTTCAACTTCAATATTTGCTCCTAAGGTTTTCATGCTAGTATTAACTTTTGTTATTTCACCACATACATATCTCAAAACATCTAAATGATGTATGCCTTGATTAGTTAATGCTCCTCCATCATGCGAAAAAGTTCCCCTCCAATCTGCAAGATCATAATATCTTTGAGGTCTGCACCATCTTACTTGAACACTAACAAGTCTAATTTTTCCTAATTGATCTAAAGTTTTTTTTTTTTTAAAAAATTTTACACACTTGTTGTATCTATTTTGATATACAGGAAAAATATTTAACTTTTTTTTTCTAGCTAGTGAGTATAATTCAATAACTTGACTGGTTCTTAAACATATAGGTTTTTCTACTATAATATTAACATTATATCTTTGCAAAATTTTTTTAGTATGTTCGTAATGCATTCCTGATGGTGTCATCAAGACAACTAAGTCAAGATCTTCATTGGCAAGCATTTTTTCATAATGATCATATTTTTTGACGTAAGATGGAAAATTATGTTTAGATATTTTTTCTAAATTAAAATCACTTACAGCTTTTAATCTTAAATTTTTATATTTTTTTATTGAAAGAAAATGGTGACCAGCAATTTTTCCAGAACCAATAAAGCCTATATTTATCATAAATTTTTTTTAATTAAATTAACAATTTTTTTAAAGTTTGATTTGCTTGTTAATGTAAATCTTGAGAAACCATTTTTAGGTAACAGTTTATC
>MDTG01147507.1_pt1 | contig 19118 bp, 25 predicted proteins | sample 811421 | NCBI WGS metagenome assembly MDTG01 (sample SAMN05326645, study PRJNA326480) | marine metagenome | isolation source: seawater | place: Pacific Ocean: South East | collected 2011
ATACTAGTCAATTTATCTTCTGCCTTTTAATTTTGTTTTTTTAAGAAGATTTTCATATTGATGTTGAAACAAATGAGACTGCACTTGCGTAATAAAATCTATCATAACTACAACAACAATTAGTAAAGCTGTTCCACCTAAATAAAATGGTATTGAAGTTCTTGATAACAAAAATTCTGGTAATAATGCAACAAAAGCAAGGTATATTGTACCAATTGTTGTTATCCTTGTTAATACAAATTCAATATATTTAGCAGTATTTTCACCAGGTCTAATTCCTGGTATAAATCCTCCATATTTTCTTAAATTTTCTGCTTGTTCGTCAGGATTAAAAACGATCCCTGTATAAAAGAATGCAAAAAAAACTATCATTGATGCATAAAATAAAAGATACAACGGTTGACCTCTTCCTAAATAGCTTGAAATTAGAATGAAAATATCACTAGAGGATCCTGCACCAAATCCAGACATAGTGTTTGGCAAAAGTAAAATTGAGGATGCAAAAATTACAGGAATAACACCAGCAGTATTAATTTTAAGGGGTAAATGAGAACTTTGACCTCCGTATATTTTATTTCCTACTTGTCTTTTTGGATATTGTACAGGTAATCTTCTTTGGGCTTTTTCTACAAAAACAATAAATATAATTAGTAAAAGAATTAAAATTAAAATTCCTAAAATAAAAGCTATACTTAATTCTCCAGTTCTCCCCAGTTGCAGTGTGCTTACAAAAGCACTGGGTAGATTAGCAATAATACCTGCAGTAATGATTAGTGATATACCATTACCAACTCCTCTAGAAGTAATTTGCTCACCAAGCCACATTAAAAAAATTGTTCCACCCACTAAAGTAATTACTGTCGTTATTCTAAAAAACATGCCAGGTTCAAATACTATGTTGCCATACATTGTCTGCATTGACTCAAGCCCAATGGATACACCATAACCCTGCAAGGCAGCTATAATAACTGTAAGATATCTTGAATATTGAAGAAGTTGCTTTCTTCCTTTTGTGCCTTGTTCTTTAAGAGATTTTAGGTAAGGTATAGCAGATTGCATTAATGTCATAATAATTGATGATGATATGTATGGCATTACACCTAAGGCAAATATACCCATACGACCTAAGGCTCCCCCAGAGAATGTATCAAAAATACCTAAAATACCTGATGATTGTTGTTCAAAAAATTGTTGAAGAGCAATAGGGTTAATACCAGGTATAGGCAAGAATGTACCAAGCCTAAAAACAATAAGAGCTCCTAATGTAAATAATAATCTTTGCCTCAATTCAGTAGCTTTACCTAAAGCTCCAAAATTTAAGTTATTAGCTAATCTATCTGCAGCAGTGGCCATTACTTTTTAATGATATTTACTTTTCCACCAAGCTTTTCGACCATCTCTATAGCTTTTTTTGAGGCGTATGAAATTTCAATATTTATTGTTTCTTCAATTTTACCAACATTTAATAGTTTTAACTTTCCTTTTGACTTATTAAATATTTTTTTTTCAAATAAATCTTTTTCACTTATTTGATTTTTATCAAGACTATGTTTTAAAATTATTGAGTTCAAAGTATTAAAATTAATTTGTTGAACTTTTAATTTAAAAGGATTTTTAAAGCCTCTTTTAGGAAGTCTTCTATAAAGAGGCATTTGACCACCTTCAAAACCATTTATGGAGACACCAGATCTAGATTTTTGTCCTTTAACACCTCTGCCAGCGGTCTTGCCTAAACCAGAACCCGCACCTCTGCCAAGTCTTTTGCGAGTTTTATTTGAAGTTTTATTGGACTTTAATTGATTTATTTTCATATTAATTGTCTGATTTATTTGCAGTTATTTGATTTACTTTTAATGATCTCTTAGAAGCTACTGATTTTGGAGACTCTGACATCTTGAATGCATTGAAAGTTGCTTTTAACATATTGTGCGGATTTGATGTACCTGTAGATTTAGCTACAACATCTTTTATACCTAATGATTCAAATAATGCCCTCATTGGGCCTCCTGCAATTATACCAGTACCTGGAGCAGCAGATCTTAAGATTACTTTTCCTGCCCCAAATCTCCCAACAATATCATGATGTATAGTTCTATTTTCCTTGAGATGTACTCTAACCATTTTTGTTTTTGCATTTTCAGTAGCTTTTCTAACAGCTTCTGGAACCTCTTTGGCTTTACCAGTGCCTATACCAACTCTACCCTTGCTATCACCAACTATCATTATTGCAGCAAATCCAAACCTTCTTCCTCCTTTAACAACTTTAGCAACTCTATTAATTGTTACTAAGTGTTCTGTAAAATCTGATTTATCGTTTTCAAACATATTGTACCCCTAAAAATTTAGACCTTCTTTTCTTGCTGCTTCAGCAAGTATTTTAATTAATCCATGATATTTGTATTTACCTCTGTCAAATTTAACTTCTTTAATTCCACAAGAAATAATTTTTTTTGCAATCTCTTTGCCAATAAGCTCTGCAAGTTCTTTTTTATTCAATTTTTGATTTTTTATTTCAGATTGAATAGATCCTGAACTTGCTAAAGTCACCCCTTTACCATCATCAATCAATTGTGCATATATATGGTTGTTTGATTTAAATACAGATAACCTGTTTCTATTTGAGAATTTCTTAATTTTGTATCTTATTTTCTGAGATCTAGTTTTCATATTGACTATTTTTTCTTTCCTTCTTTTCTAAATATAAACTCATCGCTATATTTTATTCCTTTGCCCTTGAAAGGCTCAGGCTTTCTGTAAGATCTTATTTTTGCTGCAGCTGCTCCTAGTTTTTCTTTGTCAAAACTTGATAAATTTATTATATTCTGTTTTGGGCATTCAACTTTAACTTCTTTTGGAATTTCATAATTTATATCATGGCTATAACCAAGTTGGAGTTTAAGAGTTGAACCTGAAACACTTGCTCTGTAACCAGTGCCATTTAGCTCTAAAGTCTTTTTGAAACCCTGCGATACTCCTTGAATAATATTAGCTACTAATGCTCTAGTTGTGCCCCAGTTAGGATCATTTTTAGTATTATTATTGGGAATAATAAAGATTTCACTTTCCTTAATATCAATTGTAAAGTTTGATTTTATACTCAGTTGCATTTCACCAAGTTTTCCTTTTGCTGTAAAAATGCTATCTTCAAATTTGCAGATCGTATCTTTATCAAACCTGATACTATTTTTTGCTATTCTAGACATTAAAATACCTCACAGAGAACCTCTCCGCCCACATTATTCTTTCTTGCCTGTTGATCAGACATTACACCCTTTGGTGTAGAAAGAATTGATATCCCTAAACCGCCATAGGGTTTTTCTAATTCAGATATTTTTGAATAAACTCTTATACCTGGCTTAGATATTCTTTTAATTTTTTTTATAACAGGATCGCCATTATAATATTTTAAATCTATTTTGATAAAGTTAATCCCTTTTCTTTCTTCAATATCTTTAAAATCTCTTATATACCCCTCATTTTTTAGAACGGTTAAAACATTTAAATTTAGTTTTGATTTAAAGCATGAAGTGTAAGATTTTTTTGCACGATGAGCATTTTTTATTCTTGCTAACATGTCTGAAAGTGCATCATTAAAAGCCATTACTTTATCCTCCCCTACCAACTAGATTTAACAACTCCTGGTAAATCACCAGACATTGATAACTCTCTAATTTTAATTCTAGATAATCCAAATTTTCTATATACACCTCTAGATCTACCTGTTAATTCACATCTATTTCTGTGTCTTATAGCAGAACTGTTTTTTGGTAACTCGTTTAATTTATTTTGAAAAACAATTCGTTCCTCTATTGATAAATTTTTATCTTTAATTTTAGATTTAAGAATTTTTCTTTTTTTTCTTAATTTATCAATTAGTTTCAACCTTGAGATATTTTTTTGTATTGAACTTGCTTTTGCCATTTTACTCCTAATTTATATTTTTTTCTTTAAAGGGCATGTTGAAGCTCTTTAAAAGTGTAAGTGCTTCTTCATTTTTATTTGATGATGTACATATTGTTATATCTAAACCTCTAACTTTATCAATTTTATCAAAATTAATTTCAGGAAATATAATATGCTCTTTAATGCCGAGAGAGTAATTTCCATTACCATCAAAACTGTTTGGATTTAGACCTCTGAAATCTCTTATTCTTGGTATTGCAATGTTAATTAATCTGTCTAGAAACTCGTACATTATTTTATTCCTTAAAGTAACCATTGCGCCAAGAGGCATTCCTGCACGGATTTTAAAACCGGAAATTGCTTTTTTTGCTTTTGTTTTAATTGCTTTCTGACCTGCAATTAAACTGAGGTCTTCAATAGCTTTGTCAATTAACTTGCTTTCATCCTTTGCTTCTCCAATACCCATATTCAAAGTAATTTTTTCTATCTTAGGAACCTCATGGACGTTCTTGAGGTTTAGTTTTGTCATTAAATCAGATTTTATATTATTTTTGTATTCTTCTAATAGTCTACTCATAACTAAATATCCTTACCTGATGACTTGTTAAATCTAACTTTTTTATTATCTGCAATTCTAAATCCAATTCTAACTGGTTTATTGGATGCAGAATCAAAATACGATAGATTTGAAATATGAATTGGCATCTCTTTTTCAATAATACCACCTGGTTGATTATTATCTGGTTTTTGATTTTTTTTAACCTTGTTAATTTCAGATACTATGGCTTTATTTAGTTTCGGCAATACCTTAATAATCTTACCCTTTTTTCCTTTATCTTTTCCTGCAAGGACAATTACTTCATCCCCTTTTTTTAATTTAAGTTTCAAAATCATTAAAGTACCTCCGGAGCAAGACTAATTATTTTCATAAATTTTTTGTTTCTCAATTCTCTTGTAACCGGTCCAAATATTCTTGTAGCTATAGGTTCTTCTTGCTTATCAAGTAAAACTGCTGCATTTTTATCAAATCGTATTGATGTACCGTCAGTCCTTTGAAAGTCTTTTGAGGTTCTAACTATTACTGCTTTATATACATCGCCCTTTTTAACTTTTGCCCTAGGTATTGCATCTTTAATTGAAACTACAATAATATCACCAATTGAGGCAGATTTTCTTTTTGAACCACCAAGAACTTTTATACACTGAATCTTTCTTGCTCCAGAATTATCTGCAACAAAAAGTTTAGATTGCATTTGAATCATTTTTGAACCTCATTTTGTGATAATACTTGCCATGTTTTTAATTTAGAAATTGGTTTGGTCTCCACAATAGATACTGTATCTCCTACATTAAATTCATTTTTTTCATCATGTGCATGATATTTTTTTGACCTACTTATTATTTTTCTATACAATTTGTGTTTTACTTTTCTGATAACTTTAACGACTATTGTTTTATTTGAGTTTGATGAAACTACTGTTCCAGTTAGTAATCTTTTAGGCATTTTTTTCTCCACTTATTTTGCCAATCTGTGTTTTTAGTTGGGCTATATTTTTTTTTGCTTTTTTTAAATTATGAGTTTTTTCTAGTTGGCCAGATGATTTTTGGAATTTAAGATTTAATATATTTTTCTTTAGATCTAAGATTTCATTCTTAAGTTTTGAAATATTTTTTGTATTTTCTTTTTTATTAATCATATATTTCTTTCCACAAATTTACATTTAATTGGAAGTTTGGCGGCTGCAAGAGTCATTGCTTTTTTTGCGTCATTTAAATCAACACCATCAACTTCAAACATAATTCTGCCAGGCTTAACTCTACAAGCCCAAAATTCGATCGAACCTTTACCCTTACCCATTCTGACTTCTGCAGGTTTTTTAGATACTGGAACATCAGGAAAAATTCTAATCCACATTCTCCCTGCTCTTTTAAGATATCTTGTTATAGCTTTTCTAGCAGCCTCAATTTGCCTTGAAGTTACTCTTTCAGGTTCCATGGCTTTTAAACCATAGCTACCGTAAGTAAGAGCATAATTACCTTTAGAGTTGCCATGAATTCTGCCTTTGAATTGCTTTCTAAACTTAGTTTTTTTTGGAGATAGCATATTCATTATCTTACACTGCCTTGATCAATTTGTTTTTTTTCACTTGCATAGGGATCTTTAATTAAAATTTCACCTTTGTTAATCCAAACTTTTATCCCACATATTCCATATGTTGTATCAGCTTCAGCTGTTGCATAATCAATGTCACCTCTGAGTGTGTGAAGTGGGACGCTACCTTCGTGATATTTTTCAGTTCTAGCTATCTCAGCTCCACCCAATCTACCACTACAAACAACTTTTACTCCTTTTGCCCCTAATCGCATTGCTGATTGCACAGCTTTTTTCATTGCTCTTCTAAATGAAATTCTTTTCTCTAATTGATTTGCAATATTTTCTGCTACTAGTTTTGCTTCAACCTCAGGTTTTCTCACTTCTTTAATATCCAGAAAAACTTCTAAATTTGACATCTGCGATAACTTATTTTTTAAAGTTTCTATGTCGGCGCCTTTTTTGCCTATAATTATTCCTGGCCTAGAACTATAAATTGATAACCTTAATTTTTTTGCAGCTCTCTCAATATTAATTTTTGAGATACTTGCATTTTTAAGTTTGCTTTCCACATAAGATTTTATTTTTAAATCCTGATGAAGCAATTTTGTATACTCACTTTTAGAGAACCATCTTGATGACCAAGTTTTGTTTATACCTAGCCTAATTCCGTGTGGATTTACTTTTTGTCCCATTAATTTTTTTCCTTATTTTTATTAATTCTTTCTTCAACAATAATAGTTATTTTGCTAAAAGGTTTAATTATCGATCCAGCACGACCCTTTGCTCTAGGCCTCCATCTTTTCATTCGCATACTTTTACCAATAAAGGCTTCTTTAATAAAAAGATTATCTATATCTAATTGTTTGTTATTTTCAGCATTTGCAATTGCTGCATTTAATACTTTAAGAACATTTTTTGAAATTCTTTTTTCTGAATAGGTAAGTTGGTTTATTGCAGAACTTACTTTCTTATTGACTATACTATTTACAATCAAGCTGAGTTTTTGAGGACTTACTCTTACCATATTATCTCTAGCAATTGCTGTTGTATTATCTTGACTCATTTTTTCTCTGCTTTCTTATCCGCGGCTGTATGACCTTTAAAAGATCTTGTTGGGGAAAATTCACCAAGCTTATGACCAACCATTTGTTCATTCACTGTTACTGGTACAAATTTTTGACCGTTGTAAACACCAAACGTTAACCCAACAAATTGTGGCAAAATAGTAGATCTTCTTGACCATGTTTTGATTACTTCTTTTCGACCTGATTGAGATGTTTTATCAGCTTTCTTAATCAAATTTGCATCTACAAATGGCCCTTTCCAAACTGATCTTGTCATTTATTTTTTCCTTCTCTTAATAATAAAGACTGATGTCTTTTTATTATTTCTAGTTTTTTTACCTTTTGTAGAAACACCCCAAGGTGTGACCGGATTTCTACCTCCAGAAGTTCTTCCTTCTCCTCCTCCATGAGGATGATCTACAGGATTCATTACGACACCTCTAACTTTAGGCCTAAACCCTAAATATCTTTTCCTACCTGCTTTGCCTAATTTAATATTTTTTTGATCTGAATTTGATACTTCACCTATGGTTGCTTTTGAGTTTTTATTTATATGTCTGATTTCGCCAGATATAAGTTTGACTTGCACAAAAGGATCTTCTTTTGATACAATTTGAGCTGAAGAACCTGCAGATCTTATAAGTTGTGCTCCTGCGCCTGGTTTCAACTCTATATTATGAATATTAGTACCTATTGGTATATTTTTTATTGGAAGACAATTTCCGTTCTTAATTTCAACATTGTCTCCAGAAATAACTTTATCTCCTACTGAAATATTTTTTGGAGAAATAATATATCGTAATTCTCCATCTTGATATTTTAATAAAGAGATAAAAGCTGTTCTATTGGGATCGTACTCATTTCTAATAATTTCTGCAGAAACATCAATTTTGTTTCTTTTGAAATCTATTTGTCTATATTTTCTTTTTACGCCTCCACCCATTCTTCTCGAAGTAATTCTGCCTTGATTATTCCTACCGCCAGTAGAATGAAGAGGTTTAGTTAGTGATTTTACAGATTTTTCATTTGATAAATGTTTCTTCGATACTAGAACTGTGCCTCGAAGTCCTGGAGTAATTGGTTTAAATTTATTGAGCATTATTTAATCTCCAGAGATGAGTCAATTGTGTTGCCCTCTTGCAATGTCACAATTGCTTTTTTAAAATCTTTTCTATAACCAAAATTGCCTTTGAATGATTTCATTTTACCTCTATTAATTGAGGTATTAATTTTAGTTACTTTGACTTTAAATATTGTTTCTATTGCTTGTTTAATTTCATTTGAATTAGAATCTTTTGAGACAATAAAACTATATTGATTAAACTGTTGTAAATTTGTCGACTTTTCTGTTGTGATTGGTTTTTTTATTATACTCATAAGTCTTTCTGAAGATATTTTTATATTTTTTTTCATGAAAGCCTCTTTGAAATTTGATCAATACATTTTTCTTCTATAAAAATTTTATCGTAAGTAATTAAATCCTTAACATTAATTCCTTTTTCATTGATGATTGATACTTTGGGTAGATTCGATGAAGCTAACTTAAAATTATTGTCAATTCCATCATGAGAGTAAACAAAAAGAGCAGATGAGTAATCAAATTTTTTAAGAATTTTACTTAATTCCTTTGTTTTAAATGTTTTAAGTTTAAATTCATCGATAAACAAAACCTTGTCTTCAGATACTTTTGTTGAAAGGGCAGATTTAATTGCCAATTTTTTTTCTTTTTTATTTAAATTAAATGAATAGTCCCTATTTACTGGCCCCATGGAAACAGCTCCACCTCTAAAATTGGGTGGTTTGTTACTGCCCTGTCTAGCATTACCAGTACCTTTTTGAGAAAATGGTTTTTTTGATCTTCCATTAACTTCAGACCTAGATTTTGTTTTATGAGAACCTTGTCTTGATTTTGCATTTTGATATCTAATATATTGATGAATAATATCTGGAAAAGTTTTTATACCAAAAATACTTGCGTCTAATGAAACATTTCCAACTTCATTGTTACTAAGATTTAATATTGGTTTTTTCATTTAAGTCCTTTTTATAGAATCTTTCAGATAAACTATTGAATTTTTTTTACCAGGTACCGAACCCTTAACTATTAAAAGTTTGTTGTCTTCATCGATGCTAACTACTTTTAAACTTTGTTTCGTAACTTTTTTTCCACCCATTCTTCCTGCCATTTTTTTTCCTTTGAATACTCTTCCTGGATCTTGGTTTTGACCTGTTGAACCATGAGATCTATGAGAAATTGAAACACCGTGAGAAGCTCTTAAGCCTCCAAAATTATGTCTTTTCATGACTCCAGCAAATCCCTTTCCAATTGATATGCCAGTGGCATCAATAAATTGGTCAGTTTTAAAATGATTGACAGACAATAAGGTTCCTATTTCAAGTAAATTATTTGTGTCAACTCTAAATTCTTTTAGTATTTTTTTGGGTTTAATATTTATGGAAGAATATATTTTTCTCTGAGCTTTATTGGTTTTTTTGATGTCTTTATTTGTATCTATCGATGCTAATTGAACTGCATTGTAACCATCTTTTTCTAAAGTTTTTACATTAGATACAACACATTGGTCAACTTTCAAGATTGTTACTGGTATAGGTTGACCTTTTGTATCAAAGTAAGATGAATTTCCTATTTTTGTAGCAATTAAACCTGTTCTCATCATATCTAAATTTTAATATCTACCTCTACTCCAGCTGATAAATCAAGTTTCATCAATGCATCAACGGTTTGTGGTGTTGGATCGATAATATCTAATAAACGGTTGTGAGTCCGTATCTCAAGCTGATCTCTACTTTTTTTATCAACATGAGGTGATTTATTGACTGTAAATCTTTCAAATCTTGTAGGCAATGGTATTGGGCCTTTGACTTTTGCTCCTGTTCTCTTTGCTGTATTAATTATATCTAGAGTGCTGGTATCTAAAAGTGAACTATCATAGCCTCTTAATCTAATTCTAATGTTTTGATTTTCCATTATGCTAGTTTCGCTTTCACTTCGTCTGCAACATTTGAAGGTACTTGCTCATAATGATCAAACTGCATTGTATAATTTGCTCTACCTTGAGATAATGATCTAAGGTTATTTACGTACCCGAACATGTTAGCTAAAGGAACCATTGCATCTACAACATTCGCATTTCCACGTGTGGACATTTCTTGAACTTGACCTCTTCTACTATTTAAGTCTCCAATTACATCTCCCATATATTCCTCAGGAGTAACAACCTCAACTTTCATCATAGGTTCTAATAAAACGGGGCTTGCTTTAGCAATACCTTCTCTAAAAGCTGCTCTTGCAGCTATTTCGAAGGCCAACACACTGGAGTCAACATCATGATATGCACCATCATATAATACTGCCTTGAAATCTATACAAGGGAAACCAGCTATTACGCCAGTTTGTTGCTGAGCAATTAACCCTTTTTCGACACCAGGTATATGTTCAGTAGGAATGTTACCACCTTTGATTTGATTTACAAATTCATAACCACTACCTGGTTTACCAGGTTCAAATTTAATTTTGACTCTTGCGAACTGGCCTGCACCACCAGATTGTTTTTTGTGTGTGTAGTCTACATCAAAAGAGCTAGATATTGTCTCTCTATAAGCTACTTGCGGAGCTCCAACATTTGCTTCAACCTTGAACTCTCGTTTCATTCTATCAACAAGAATTTCTAGATGTAATTCACCCATACCTTTAATTATGGTTTGGCCACTCTCGTGGTCTGTTGTAACGCGAAAACTGGGATCTTCTTGAGCTAGCCTTCCAAGTGCTTGGCCCATTTTTTCGTGATCTGCTTTAGTCTTTGGCTCAACAGCAACTTCAATAACTGGATCTGGAAAATCCATTCTTTCTAAAACTATTGGCTTATTAATATCACAAAGAGTTTCTCCAGTTGTTACGTCTTTAAGACCTACAAGTGCAACAATATCGCCAGCATGTGCAACTTTAATTTCTTCTCTATTGTTAGCATGCATTAGAAGCATTCTACCTATATTCTCTTTTTTTCCAGAGTTGGAGTTAAGCACTGAATCTTTTGCATTAATTGTTCCTGAATAAATTCTTGTAAATGTTAAACTTCCAACAAATGGATCAGTCATAATTTTAAAAGCCAGAGCACTAAATGGTTCATTGTCATCACATTTTCTTGTTAGCTCTAAGGAGTCGTCCTTAATATCTGATCCCTTGACATTTTCTACGTCTATAGGTGAAGGCATATAATCAATGACAGCATCTAATAGTGGTTGAACTCCCTTATTTTTGAATGCTGATCCTGTTAAAACAGGAACAAATGAACCTCTAATTGTTCCAGTTCTGATACATTTTTTTATTTCTTGAGTTGTTGGCTCTGTACCATCTAGGTATTTTTCCATTACACTATCATCTTCTTCAACTACTTTTTCTATTAATTTTAATCTATACTCTTCAGATTGATCTTTTAAATCATCAGGAATCTCTACAATATCAAATTTAGCACCTAAACTTTCATCTTGCCATACGATAGCTTTGTTCTCTACTAAGTCAACAACACCTTTAAGATTACTTTCAATGCCAATAGGTAGTTGGGTAACAAGAGGATAAGATCCGAGTCTTTCACTTATCATATCAACACACATGAAGAAGTTTGCTCCCGTTCTATCAAGCTTATTAATGAAACACATTCTAGGCACTTTATATTTGTCAGCTTGTCTCCAAACTGTTTCAGATTGTGGTTCTACTCCAGCAACACCATCAAATACAGCAACTGCTCCATCAAGCACTTTTAAAGATCTTTCAACTTCAATAGTAAAATCTACATGACCAGGAGTATCAATTATATTTATTCTGTGCTCATCCCAAAAACATGTTGTGGCAGCAGAGGTTATAGTTATGCCTCTTTCTTGCTCTTGCTCCATCCAGTCCATTGTTGCAGCACCGTCATGAACCTCACCTATTTTATGAGATTTTCCTGTATAATATAAAATTCTTTCAGTAGTTGTCGTTTTACCAGCATCAATGTGAGCCATGATCCCAATATTTCTGTATTTTGATAATGGATGAGATCTTGACATAATTACCACCTAAAATGAGAAAATGCTCTATTGGCTTCAGCCATTTTATGAGTTTCTTCTCTTTTTTTTACTGCATTACCCTTGTTATTAAAAGCATCAAGTATTTCGTTTGCTACTCTTTCTCTCATAGTTTTTTCATTTCTTTTAACAGCGGAATCAACAATCCATTTCATTGCAAGTGTTTGAGCCCTTTTAGGTCTTACTTCCATTGGAACTTGATAAGTTGCACCACCAACTCTTCTTGATCTAACTTCAAGTGAAGGTTTTACATTATTTAACGCTTCGTGAAAAAAGTCTATCGGGCTTTTATCAGTTTTTTTAGATACGATTTCAAAAGCTCCATAAACTATTCTCTCAGATACTGACTTTTTACCGTCTTCCATTATTCTATTCATAAATTTTGCTAAAACTATATCTTTATATTTATGATCAGGGAGTATTGTTCTTTTTTCTGCTGCTCTTCTTCTAGACATAACTATTTAGGGCGCTTGGCACCATATAATGATCTTCTTTGTTTTCTAGCACTAACCCCTTGTGTATCTAATGTTCCTCTTAATATGTGGTATCTTACTCCAGGGAGATCTTTAACTCTACCGCCCCTTATTAGAACTACTGAATGCTCTTGAAGATTATGCCCTTCACCTGGGATATACGCTGAAACTTCTTGTCCATTTGTTAGTTTCACCCTAGCAACTTTTCTTAATGCCGAATTGGGTTTTTTTGGTGTAGTTGTATAAACTCTAGTACAAACACCTCTCTTTTGAGGACTTTGCTCGAGAGCAGGTACTTTATTTCTTTTTTTTACTTTACTCCTACCCTTACGGACAAGTTGATTAATAGTTGGCATATTTCCTCTAAGTTAAGTGTTTGGAATTTAATCCACGACCTTTAACAAATCGTAGGGGTCTTTATAAATTGAGCAACAGAAAGTCAAGAAAATATCTTAGATTATTCAGAATTTTCTATATTTTTGGCTTCATTTTGTTTAATTATTTCCTGATCTCTTATATTTGCTACTTTTTCATATTCAGTGGTCATTTTGCCTGTACCAGCTGGTATAAGTCTTCCAACAATGACGTTTTCTTTTAAACCATTTAGTGTATCAACTTTGCCTAATGTAGCGGCGTCAGTTAGTACCTTGGTTGTTTCCTGAAAAGATGCTGCAGAAATAAAAGAATTTGTTTGTAAGCTAGCTTTAGTAATACCTAAAAGGACGGGTTCAAATTTAATTTTATTCTTATTTTCATCCTCTAATATTTTATTAAGCTTAACTAAATCTCTCCTTTGAATTTGTTCTCCAGCAATTAAATTAGAATCTCCAGGGTCTTTAATTAATACTTTTTGTAACATTTGTCTTGCAATTGTCTCAATATGTTTATCATTTATATAAACTCCTTGGAGTTTGTATACAGACTGAACCTCTCTTACCAAATATCTAGCAAGTTCTTCAACCCCAAGGATTCTTAGTATGTCATGTGGTACTGGAGTGCCCTCAACTAGTATATCTCCTCGTTTTACAAAATCTCCTTCTTGAACATTTAAATATTTTGCACGAGGTATTAGTAATTCAATTGTTTCATCATTATCTAAACTAGTAATAACTACTCTTCTTTTGTTTTTATAATCTTTTCCAAAAGATATTTTTCCGTCCATCTCAGACATAATTGCGGGATCTTTCGGCTTTCTCGCTTCAAATAGTTCGGCTACTCTTGGAAGACCTCCTGTAATGTCTTTAGTTTTTGATGACTCTTTCGGTATTCTCGCTAAAACTTGTCCAGCAAAAACATCTTGGCCATCTTCAATGCTAATTATTGTATCAATAGACATGGGATAGTTAATTAAACTGTTGTCATCATCTGATTGCAAGGAGTCCACAATTTCAATAGCAGGTTTAAAATTTTTACTTTTTTGATTTTGACTCCAATCAACTACTATTTTGCTTGAGATACCTGTTGTGTCATCTATTGATTCTCTAAATGAACTTCCTTGCTTTAAGTCAACGTATCTAGCATAGCCATTTTTTTCAGCTATTATTGGTAATGTATAGGGATCCCATTCAGCTAAAATCTCGTTAGATTTTACGTTATCATCGTCATTTACCAAAATTTTCGCCCCAAAAGGAATTGTTGAAGAAAATTTTTCTTCATTATCCATTATTATTTTAATTTTAGCATTTCTACTTAGTACAATTTTGTTATTAAATTTATCTTCTATTATCTTGACGTTTTCCAATTTTATTTTTCCATCAATAGGAGAAATTGAGTTAGACTGCTCAACTGATGAGCTGGCAGCTCCACCGATATGGAAAGTTCTCATAGTTAACTGTGTACCTGGCTCACCTATTGACTGAGCAGCTATTATACCTACTGCCTCACCTATATTTACAGATGTACCTCTTGCTAGATCTCTGCCATAACATTTAGAACAAATACCATCTTCAGTTTCACAAGTTAAAACAGATCTTATTTTTAATGATCTTATCCCAAGATTTGTAATTCTTTCTAAATGTTGTTCAGAGATTATTTCACCTGCGTTAACTATAATATCATTCGATTCATCTATTATTTCTTTAACAGGTGTTCTTCCTAATATTCTTTCAGAAATTGGGGAAGTAATATTTCCAGACTCCACTATTTCTTCAACAATCACACCGTTTGTTGTTTCACAATCTTCTTCTCTTATTACTGCATCCTGTGCGACATCAACTAATCTTCTTGTAAGATATCCACTACTGGCTGTTTTCAAGGCAGTGTCTGCCAACCCTTTTCTTGCTCCGTGGGTAGAAGTAAAGTATTCTAAAACTGAAAGTCCTTCTTTAAAATTTGATTTAATTGGATTTTCAATAATTTCTCCCGAAGGCTTTGCCATTAAACCTCTCATTCCAGATAATTGCTTTAACTGTGCTGCTGAACCTCTAGCACCTGAATGAGCCATCATATAAACAGAATTGATTGGCTGATCATCTGTTGGATTTGAAATTACTTCTAGCATTTTATCTGCAACTCTATTTGTGCAATCCGACCACGCATCTACAACTTTATTATATTTTTCTCCTTGGGTAATTAGTCCGTCTTGATATTGATTTTCATATTCTTTTACTTTTAGTTGTGTGTTGTCTAATAATTTTTGCTTATCATTAGGTATTATTAAATCATCTTTACCGAAAGAGATTCCAGCAATTGCCGCATATTTAAAACCTGTTTGCATAATGTGGTCTGCAAATAAGACAGTTTCTTTTTGACCACAAAACCTATAGACCGAGTCAATTATATTACTAACTTCTTTTTTAGTTAGAACTTTATTTACCATTTCAAAATTAATGTTTTTATTAATTGGTAAAGTGTTTGCAAGTATCATTCTTCCTGGAGTTGTTTCTACTTTTTCGAAACCACCTTCAAAATTTTTAATTCTTGCTAATATTTGTGTGTGAAGTGTTACGTCTTTGTTTTCTAATGCTTTCAATATTTCATTTAAATCAACAAAAGATCTTCCTTCTCCAATTTGATTTTTTCTTAAAATAGATAAATAATATATTCCTAAAACAATATCTTGAGATGGAACTATTATAGGCTTACCACTAGATGGAGATAGTATGTTATTGGTGCTCATCATTAGAACTCTTGCTTCTAATTGAGACTCCAGACTTAATGGTACGTGAACCGCCATTTGATCACCATCAAAATCGGCATTAAATGCTGTACACACCAGCGGATGTAACTGAATTGATTTACCCTCGATAAGAATTGGTTCAAATGCTTGGATCCCCAACCTATGTAATGTTGGTGCTCTATTTAGTAAAACTGGATGCTCTCTGATAACTTCTTCTAGAATATCCCAAACTCTAGGGTCTTCTTTTTCAACTAATTTTTTTGCAGCTTTTATAGTATTCGCCCATCCGTATATGTCTAGTTTATGAAAAATAAATGGTTTAAATAATTCAAGTGCCATTTTTTTTGGTATACCACATTGGTGTAGTTTGAGATTTGGGCCAACAACAATTACTGATCTTCCTGAATAATCAACTCTTTTTCCTAGTAGATTTTGTCTAAACCTACCTTGCTTTCCTTTTAGCATATCAGATAAAGATTTAAGTGGTCTTTTGTTAGTGGATGTTATTACTCTTCCTCTTCTACCATTATCAAAAAGAGCATCTACTGATTCTTGAAGCATCCTTTTTTCATTTCTAATTATTATGTCTGGCGCCCTAAGATCAATTAATCTTTTTAATCTATTATTTCTATTTATAACTCTTCTATATAAATCATTAAGGTCACTTGTAGCAAACCTTCCCCCATCAAGAGGAACCAAAGGTCTTAGTTCAGGTGGAATTACAGGTAATACCCTTAGTATCATCCATTCAGGCTTGTTCTTTGAAACAATAAAAGACTCAACAAGTTTAAGGCGTTTAGTTAATTTAGTTTTTTTTAACTCTGATTTAGTTTCTGTAAGATCGATTTTTAATTGCTTATAATCACTCTCTAAATCAATATTTAATAACATCTGCTCGATTGCTTCAGCTCCAATTGCTGCGCTGAAGGAATCTTCACCATATTCATCTTGATAATCAATGTATTGTTCTTCAGAGATTATATCACCTTTATTTAAATCAGTTAGCCCAGGTTCAACAACTATAAATTGCTCAAAATATAATACTTTTTCTAAATTTTTAATAGTCATATCAAGTAGTGTTGCTATCCTGCTTGGTAATGATTTCATAAACCAAATATGGGATACGGGGGCAGCTAACTCGATGTGTCCCATTCTATCTCTTCTTACTTTGGATAGAGTCACTTCAACACCACATTTCTCACAAATAATTCCTCTAAACTTCATCCTCTTATACTTTCCGCATAAGCATTCGTAATCTTTTACAGGGCCAAATATTCTTGAACAAAACAGGCCATCTTTCTCAGGTTTAAATGTTCTATAATTTATAGTCTCTGGTTTTTTAATTTCTCCAAAAGACCAAGATCTTATATCTTCTGGACTTGCAATAGCTATTTTTAAGCTGTTAAAATTCTGGACGCCAAGACTTTGATTAAAAATATTTGTTAATTCTTTATTCATTTTTACCTATTAAGTTAGTTAAATTATTATCCTTAAGATTTTCTTTAAATTCTAAATTTAGGCCAAGAGAGCGAAGCTCTTTTACCATTACATTAAAAGACTCAGGAGTACCAGATTCAAAATTATTATCTCCTTTTACAATGGACTCATAAACTTTAGTCCGTCCAGCAACATCATCTGATTTTATTGTTAATATTTCTTGAAGAGTATATGCAGCTCCATAGGCTTCTAATGCCCAGACTTCCATCTCACCAAATCTTTGACCACCAAATTGCGCTTTACCACCTAATGGTTGCTGTGTTACCAAACTATAAGGCCCTATAGATCTTGCGTGAATTTTTTCATCTACAAGATGGTGAAGTTTTAACATATACATATATCCTACTGTAACAGGTCTTTCAAATTTTTGACCTGTTATACCGTCATAAAGTATTTCCTGACCTGTTATTGAAACTCCAGATTTTTCTAAAAGAGCAGATATATCTTTTTCTTTTGCCCCATCAAAGACAGGTGTTGCAAAAGGAATTCCATCTTTAAGATTATGAGCGAGATCCAATATTTCGTCTTCGTTCATTTTATCTATAGCTTTTTGATGACTTTGTAAGTCATATATATCTAATAGTTTTGATTTAAGATTTTTAGTATGGCCTTCTTTCTGCATTTTATTAATCATATCGTTAACTTGTCTACCAAGAGATGCTGAGGCCCATCCTAGGTGCGTTTCAAGGATTTGACCAATATTCATCCTACTTGGAACACCAAGTGGATTAAGAACTATATCAACAGGTGTACCATCTTCCATGTAAGGCATATCTTCAACAGGGCATATTTTTGATATAACTCCTTTATTACCATGTCTACCCGCCATTTTATCACCAGGTTGCAATTTTCTTTTTACAGCAATAAAAACTTTGATTAATTTTAATACCCCAGGAAGCAACTCGTCTCCACTTTGAATTTTATCAATTTTGTTTTCAAATTTTTGATTTATATTACCAAGTTGGTTTTCATAATTTTTTACCAAAAGTTCAATTTGCTCATTAGATTTTTCTTCAGAGATATTTATTTTAAGCAGATCATTGAGAGATAGTTGTTCTAATTGATCAAAATTTATTGATGAATTCTTTTTAAAATTCTCATTACCTGAAATAAATGTTTTATTTGTAAGTAATTCTCTTAAATGATTACCAAAACTCTTTTCTAAAATTTCTAATTCATCTTCTCTATCTCTAGCTATTATTTCTATTTGATGATTTTCAATACTTATCGCTCTTTCGTCTTTTTCTATACCTCTTCGGGAAAAAACTCTTATTTCAACTATTGTACCTTTTACACCAGGAGGTACTCTTAGGCTTGTATCTTTAACGTCAGCTGCTTTTTCACCAAAAATAGCTCTTAAAAGTTTCTCTTCCGGGGTCATTGGGGATTCGCCTTTTGGAGTTACCTTGCCAACTAAAATATCACCTGATGACACTTCAGCTCCAACATACACGATACCTGTTTCATCAAGATTGACTAACATCTCTTCACTTGCATTTGGAATATCTCTAGTGATTTCTTCAGGGCCAAGTTTTGTATCCCTTGACATTACCTCAAATTCTTCAACGTGAATTGAAGTGAATACATCATCTTGAACAACCTTCTCAGATATTAAGATTGAGTCTTCAAAATTATATCCATTCCAAGGCATAAAAGCAGCTAGTACATTTCTTCCTAATGCGAGTTCACCTAAATCTGTTGCTGGACCATCAGCTATAACTTGATTCCTTTTAATTTTATCACCAACATTAACTAGTGGACGTTGAGTAATACACGTATTTTGATTCGATCTTTGAAATTTTAAAAGATTGTAAATATCAATTTTATTAAGTGATTTATCATTCTTATCTGTAACTCTAATTACGATTCTATTTGCATCAAGC
>MDTG01052078.1_pt1 | contig 19116 bp, 19 predicted proteins | sample 811421 | NCBI WGS metagenome assembly MDTG01 (sample SAMN05326645, study PRJNA326480) | marine metagenome | isolation source: seawater | place: Pacific Ocean: South East | collected 2011
CTGTTTTCAACTTCAAGACGACTAATACCAATTAAACTTAATATTATCACTAATCCAGTAATAGAAAAAATTATTTTATGATTATTTTGTGATATTTTTGAAAAAAAAGAAGTAATAAAGGAGTCTTCATTTCCTTTTAAAAAAATATTTTCTTTTGGAACAAAGTTAATTAGTGTGGGCAGTAGGGTAAAAGTAACAATAAATGAAGTTATTAATCCAAACGTCATCATCCACCCAAAATCTATAATAGGCTTTATTTCACTAAAAATTAAAGAAAGGAATGCAATAATCGTCGTCAAAACTGTATATAAAATTGGCCAGAACATTTTATCAGTAGTAGATATAATTAAGTTTAAAATACTTTTATCTGGATTGTTTTCTTTAAGTTGCAAAAATCTAGTACTCAAATGAATATTCATTGCCATTGTTAAAATAAGCATAAGGGCAATAAAATTTGATGAAATAACTGTCACTTTCCATCCCAAGAGACCTAGTATTCCCATCATGATTACTACTGAAAAAAAACAACTACTAATAGGAACAATTATCCAAATTATTTTACGAAAAACAAACCATAAAGTTGCAATTATAAATAAAAGAACTCCTATGCCAAAAACAATGATATCACTTTTTATAAATGTCATCATATCGTCTGCTATCATGGGTATGCCACCAAGATGTATTTTTCCAATATTATTATAACTTTTAATAACATCTCTTATTTCTAGAATATTTTTATGATTTTGTTTTTTAATTTTATCTTTATATTCTTCAATTTCTTTCTTTGATTTACTAGAGACATCTTTAAGTTGTTCACTCTTTTTTATATTAACAATAATACCACTAGTTTTTCCATCTTCACTGATTACAAAATTCCTAAATACTGGACTACTAACAATTTCAGCAAAACCTCTGTCTCTATCAATGTCTTCATCTTTGAGAGTTTTAAAGTTTTCAAGTCTTTCTTGTAAGGGTTCATCAGAGCTATTTAATAAAGGAATATCTAGCAACGTAATAACACTATGAACCCAATCTAAACTCTGAATCTTGTATTTTAGACTTAAAAGATTATTTATCGAGGTATTTGAAACCATTCCCTCATTAGGTGTGTAAGTTAAAATTAAAAAATCTTTAGAGCCATATCTTTTAGAAATTTCTTGAAGGTATTTAAGATCAGGATCTCCTTCAATTAAAAGTGTTTCAGATGATGCATCTAACCTAAAATCCTTTGAGTGATACCCAAAACTTAATAGAGAAATAATCAATATTATAAAAATAGATTTTGGATTTTTAAGTATTATATTTTGATAAAATTGGGCAAACATTTAAATCCCTCTTATATTGGAATTTAACTGATTTGAGTATCTTTAAATTTGGTAAACATTGCCTCGAACTCTAACATTATATTTCCAGTGGGACCATGTCTTTGTTTTCCAATAATTATTTCAGCTAAATTAGAAACTTCATTCATTTTTACCTGCCATTCAGCATGTTCAACCGTTGCAGGTCTTGGTTCTTTTCTCTCCAAATAATAAGCCTCCCTGAAAACAAACATAACAACATCAGCATCTTGCTCAATTGATCCAGATTCTCTTAAATCTGATAATTGAGGTTTTTTATCATCTCTTTGTTCAACAGCTCTAGATAGCTGGGAAAGTGCAACAACTGGAACAGAAAGCTCTTTTGCAATTGCTTTTAACCCTTGAGTAATTTCTGAAATTTCTTGGACTCTCCCATCTTTACTATTGAAAGTACCCCTCATAAGCTGAATATAGTCTACGACAATCATATCAAGTCCAAATAATCTTTTAATCCTTCTCGCTCTATTACTCATAGCTGCAATACTTATTGCTGGTGTTTCATCAATGTATAATGGAAGTTCAGATATATTTTTTGAAGTTTCAAGAAATTTATCAAACTGATCATCTGATATCCTTCCACGTCTAATATCATTAGATTTTATTCTAGATTGCTCAGCTAATATTCTTGTTGACAATTGTTCAGATGACATTTCTAAAGAAAAAAAAGCAATAGATGATTTTTTTCCACTTTCTTGTAATTTTTGCGCAGCATTAAAAGCAATATTTGTAGCTAGAGCAGTTTTACCCATTGAAGGGCGACCTGCAATTATTATTAAATCAGACTCATGAAGACCACCAAGTCTGTCATCTAAATCCCTTAGTCCAGTAGGAACACCAACAATTCCTTCTTCATTTTTATATGCAGCTGATGCCATCTCAATAGTTTGCTTCATAGCTTCATCGAATTTAATTAACGAAGAGTTAAAAGAACCTTTTTCAGCAAGGTCAAATAATAGCCTCTCAGAATTTTCTATGATATTTTGTCCACTAGTATTTAAGTCATTAAGTTTTGCAGTATCAATAGTTTGTTCTGAAATCTTAATTAACTCTCTTCGGACAAACATATCATAAATAATTCTAGAGTATTCAGTAGCTTGTCTCGTAGAAGTTGAAAATTTTGTAATTTTGACTAAATACTCTGGTACATTCAAATCATCTTTTTCATCTTCAAAATAATTTTTTAAAGTTATAGGATTAGCAAGCATTCCTTTATAAATTAGATTTTCAATGGCAGAAAATATTTTTTGATGCATTGGATCATAAAAATTATTATTTGATATGATCATATTAATTTCATCGAAGATTTCATTGGTAACTAATATTGACCCTATTACTGCTTGTTCAGCTTCAATATTGTTTGGAAGTTCTTTAAACTTATCTTTTACTATACTAAAATTATTTTCCATATAACGACAATATAACAAAAACTGTTACTAAAAATTTGAAAAAAAAGCTGGGGAAAAAATTGTATAATTATTGAATAGTATCTTCTGACTCTACATTGACATTAATTTCAGCATCAACTTCAGAGTGTAAAAAAATTTTAACTTTAAATTTACCTAGAGATTTAATCTCATAAATTGGTTGTATCATTGAAGGTTTAATATCTATTTTATCTTTATCAAAAATTAGCTTAGCAATTTCTGTTGGTTTTACAGATCCATATAGTTCATTATTCTCTGTACTTAATTTTTTTACCATAAATTCTTTATTATTAATTTTTTCAAAAATTTTTAATGCTGCTTGTTTTTTTTCGTTATCTTTCTTTGAAAGGTCAGTTTTAATTTTTTCAACTTGTGAGATGTTTTCTTTGGACGCGTAAAGTGCTTTTTTATTAGCAATTAAATAGTTTCTACCAAAACCTCTTTTAACCTCAATTATTTCACCAATTGAGCCTATTTTTTTTAAGTTTTCTAACAATATCACTTTCATTCTATAATAAAGCTAAATTTCTTGCTCTTTTAATGGACAAAGATAATTCCCTTTGTTTTTTTTGGCTTACGTTAGTAATTCTTGATGGCAAAATTTTACCATTTTCAGAAATATATCTTTTTAATAATTTAATATTTTTATAGTCAACTTTAGGAGCACCTTTTATTGATAATGGACAATTTTTTTTGAATTTGTACTTATTAGGCTGGAATATGCTTAATTTTGCAAAATTACTCTGGCTATTTTTTTTATTTGATTTTTGTCTTTTAGGCATGATTATTTTCTAAAATCCTCTTTTTTACCGTTATCATCTTTTTTTGAAAAATAATTAGCATCTAGATCAAATTTCTTAACTTTAACTGTCAAACATCTTAGTAATTTCTTATCCAATAATTCACTTTTTTCCAATTCATCAATTATTTTTCCATTTCCTTTTAATTTAAAATGTATGTAACTTCCTTTTTTGTTTTTTTTTATAAGGTAAGAAAGATTAAGTAGTCCCCAATTTTCTGTTTGGACAATTTCTCCCTCATTTTTTTCTACAATTTTTGAATATTTTTCTGTTAATTGCTTAATTTCACTAGGTGAAGCATCTTGTCTTGCTATAATAGTGTGCTCGTATAAATTCATTTAAGTTATTTATTAAAAAAATGAGGATATACTATTATAAATCTTTAATTACAATAGCAAAAAGGACAAAAAATAGGTTTTTTTAGATGTTTTCTGTAATTTTTCCAGGACAAGGTTCTCAAATGATTGGGATGGGAAAAGAATTTTATGATAAATATAATTTAGTCAAAGATTTATTTAAAAAAGCTGATGAACTTTTAGAATTCCCATTATCAAAAACTATTTTGGAGGGTCCAAAAGATCAACTAGATCAAACCGTAAATACCCAGCCTGCTATATTTTTGGTGAGTTATTCTATATTTCAAGTCGCTACAAAAGAACTAAATTTAGATTTAAACAAAGCAAAATATTTTGCAGGTCATTCATTAGGGGAGTATTCAGCATTGACATGTGCTGGATATTTGGATTTTTCAAATACTTTAAAACTTTTAAGAATAAGGGGTAACGCTATGCAAAATGCAGTTCCTGAAGGAGAAGGAGGTATGATAGCAATATTAGGTTCATCTATTAAAGAAATTGAAATAATTTTAGAGAATAATAAAAATGATTTTATTGTTCAAATAGCTAATGATAATTCAAATGGTCAAATTGTATTAAGCGGAAAAAATACTGATTTGATTAAACTAAATGAAATTTTAAAATTAAAAAAAATTAAGAATATTAAATTACCTGTTAGCGCGCCATTTCATTGTATGTTAATGAATAAAGCTACTACAATCATGAGAGAACAAATTAATAATATTAAATTCGAGGACTCGAATAAAAAATTAATATCTAATGTTACTGCAGATGAGGTTTTCAATAAAGATGTGTTAAAAAAATTGTTGATAGATCAAATTGAAAATAGAGTAAGGTGGAGAGAAAGTATTATAAATATGGTTAATAAAGGAGTTAAGCATTTTATTGAAATAGGACCTGGAAAAGTATTATCTGGATTGGTTAAAAGAATAAACAATGATTTAAAAATTGATACAATTAATAGTGAGAGTGATATAAATAATTTGAAAATATGAAAAATTTAGAAAACAAAAATATCATAGTAACAGGTGCAACAGGTGGGATAGGTCACTCAATTGTAAAAAAATTGATTGATAATGGTGCGAATATATTAGCCTCTGGAACAAAAACTGACAAGCTTGAAGAATTAAAAAAAAAATTTAAAGATATAGATATTTTGAAATTTGATATTTCAGAAAGTAACAGAATTGAAGAATTTATCGAAAACGCTACAGGTAAGTTTGGTGGTAATTTAGATTGCTTAATAAATAATGCAGGAATAACTCAAGATAATTTAGCAATTAGAATGAGTTTAGAAGAATGGAAAAAAGTTATAGATATTAATCTTACCTCAACATTTTTATTAAGTAAATTTGCAATAAAAAAAATGTTAAAGAATAAGTCAGGAAAAATTATTAATATAACCTCGGTTGTTGGCCATACAGGCAATTTAGGCCAGGCAAACTACACTGCCTCTAAAGCTGGTATTGTGGCAATGTCAAAAAGTCTAGCTATAGAATACGCAAAAAAAAATATTAATATTAATTGCGTTTCCCCCGGTTTTATTAAAACAAACATGACAGATAAAATTGATCAGAAATTTAAAGAAATTATAGTTTCAAAAATTCCATCAGCAAGACTTGGAGAACCAGAAGATGTTGCAAATGCTGTTGTTTTTTTGGCCTCAAATCATTCAAATTATATTAACGGCGAAACATTACATGTCAATGGAGGTTTGTATATGGCTTGACAAAACAAGTAATTAAACTATTAACAATTTATATTAATTAAATAAGGATTTATATGTCTGAAGATATTTCAAGCAAAGTAAAAAAGATAGTAGCTGATCATCTTGGAATAGATGAAGCTAAAGTAACAGATGAGTCAAGTTTTATTGATGATTTAGGTGCTGACAGTCTAGATACAGTAGAATTAGTGATGGCTTTCGAAGAAGAGTTTGGTTCAGAGATTTCTGATACCGAGGCTGAAAAAATATTAACAGTTGGCGACGCAGTTAAATTTATAGAAAGCAAAAGTAATTAATAAAATTGATGCTTCAAAAAAAGGGTGGGATAATGGTTATATTATCTTCCCCATCTGGGGCCGGTAAAACAACTTTAGTAAATCTTTTATCTAAAAAAAATAATTTTTTCATTTCTACATCACATACTACTAGAAAACCAAGATCAAACGAATTTGAAGGTAAAGATTACTTTTTCGTAAATGATGATGAATTTAAAAGATTAATAAAAAATGATGAATTTTTAGAATATGCTAAGGTTTTTAGGAATTATTATGGAACTACCAGGACTCCAGTAATTCAAAATTTAGAAAAAAAAAATAATGTGATTTTTGATATTGATTGGCAAGGTGCAGATCAAATTAAGAATAAAAAACTAGATTATAAACTAATTACATTTTTTATATTACCTCCAAGTAAAAAAGTCTTATTTAAGAGACTATCCAACAGAGATATGAAAGATAAATTAATTGCTGAGGAAAGAATGAAACAATTTGATAGAGATGTACTTCATTGGATAAATTACGACTATGTAGTGGTTAATGATGATTTAGAAGATTGTTTTTTAAAAATACAAAAATTAATAGATGCTGAAATCAATAATGGATCAAAAGATTACGATAAAGAATTTATAAAAAAACATATAGAAAAATTAATCTCTTAAATTTTCAAGTTCTTTTGCTATAGAGTAATAAGCCTCATAACTTAAATTTTGAGGTCTTAAGTTTAAATCTATACTAAGTTTTTTTGCTATCAGATCTGCATTTCTAAATAATTGATTAAAAGGTTTCTTAATTTTCTTTCTTTTTTGATTAAAAAAAACCCTTGTAACTTGCTCAATAGTTTTGGGATTCTTTAACTCAAAAAATTTTTTTTTGGGCGTAAACACAAGTAATGTACTTTCTACCTTAGGTCTAGGTCTAAAAGAATTTGGTTTAATATCAATTATCTTTTTTATGTTTAATTTCCAATTACAAATTATTGATAATCTTCCATAAGTTGAAGTATTAAATTTGCTTATAATCCTATCTGCAACTTCTTTTTGAAACATCAAAATTAATTTATCAAACCAAATTTTAGAATTAAGATCTAAAATCCATTTTATTATAATTTCAGTCGAAATATTATACGGCAAATTCCCAAATACAGTTAATTTCTCATCAGACAATGTATTTTCATTAATATTCAAGATGTCATCATTAATAAAATATATTTTTTGAGGATATTTTTCTTTCAAAAGGTTTAATAAATTTTCATCTTTTTCAATTAAGAAAATTTTTTTTGGTTTTTTATTAAGAATCTCTTCTGTCAGATTTCCAGTTCCAGGTCCTATCTCTAGGACATTTTTATCTTTAATTTCTGCACACTCTGTGATTATATTTATTATGTTTTTATCAAATAAAAAATTTTGACCAAGACTCTTTTTTGCTTTAATCTTCACTTTAATTTATTTAAAAACTTTATTGCTTTAATAAGACTTTGAGGATTAGATTTATTTTTTCCGATCATCTTATAATTAGGACCATGATCTGGTGAAACTCTTAAAAATGGAAGGCCTAAAGTAATATTAATTGCATCAAATCCTTTAAGAGCTTTTAGTGGAGCAAGAACCTGATCATGATACATTCCAATAATTACATCAAATTTTTTATAATTTTGTTTAAGAAATATTGTATCAGCTGGAAAAGGACCAGTTATATCTATTTTTTTCTTTTTTAATTCTTTTATTGCTGGTTCTATAATTTTTTTTTCCTCACTTTTATAAATAAAGTTTTCACAATGAGGATTTAATCCTGTTATTGCAAACTTTGGTTTCTTTTTAAGAATTTTTTTGTAGAATTCTGATATTAAAATTAATTTTGAAATAATAATTTTTGCCTTAATTGTTTTTGAAACTTTACTTATTGGCAAATGAGTTGTTATGGGGGATACAGATAATAACTTATTGTAAATAAGCATTACATAATTTTTTTTTATACCAAATTTATTAGATATATATTCAGTTATACCCTGATACCTACCCTTTAAAAAAAATTCTTTTGATATTGGTCCATTTATAAGGCCAGCTATTTCATTGTTACGAATTATTTTGAAAGCTTGATCGAAACATTTTGAGATATAGTATTTTGATTTTGAAGAAATTTTCTGAAAAGGTTTATTAAAATTATAATTTACATCTAATAAATTTATTTGATTTTTTTTAATATTCTCTAAATATTTTGAATTGAAAATAATTGGATTAAGTTTTAATCTTAAACCAAGTTTTTTTAGTTGTGATTTAATTAGATTAGATGAACCAATCAGTATAAGAGGTTTTTTACTTTTGTGCTTTTTAAGTGATTTAACCAACAATTCAGAAAAAACACTATTAGGTTCACCACAAACAATTAATATAGGTTTATAACTCATCAATTTGAGAATTTAATTTAATCTTATTGTAATAAATCAATGAAAAATTTTCATATTGTCTTTTTTTATCTATCTCTATCATTTTGTTAACTACTTCATTTTCATCTAGTTTTAAATCAATAACCTTTTTTTCATTTATCTTAATTATTATTAGCTGATTACCTATATTTATGGGATTTGTATATTCATTTACATTAATCTTATTTAATTCAGCTTTCATTAATTTTGATAATTGGTTTTCATTTATTTTTCCAATATTCCCACCGAAATTTGCGGTATCAGAAATACTAAATTTATTAGCTGCAGTTTCGAAGCTTATGTTATCAATTATATTTTTAATTTCATTTGTTTTTGATATAAATTCTTGATTATTTTTTACTGAAAAAACAATTTCGGACAAATCATATTCAATTAAATTTTTATAATTTATTCTTTCTTTTTGGACTTTTTTTCTTATTCCGTTTTCATCAATATTAAGTTGATTTCGAAACTTTTCAGCAATTAATTGATTCCACATAATTTCAATTTTAAGTTTTTCTTTAACTTCATTTGGATATAGATCAAATTTTTTAAGATAACTTTCAAAATCTAAAAAATTTTCTAATCCAAGTCTTGTATAAATATTTTCTACTATATTATTAACCAAATCGTTATTATCATAATTTTCAATATCAATATATTTTGTAATTTCATTTTTTTTTATATTTTCTCTTATTAAAGAATCTTTTGCTATTTCTAATATCTCTTTATTTTTTAATTTATCTAAATCTTCATTCAAAGCCATTAAGTAATTAACTTCATTATTAATGTCTGTACTAGTTATTATGGAATTATTTATTTTATAAACAATCTTAACTTCTTGAGATGCATTAGTGTTATTTAACAAAGGAACAAAATTTGTACAAATAACTATTAAAATTATTAACCCTTTAATACTTTTTCTTATCATTATTCAATTTTTGGCAGATTTATACTATTATCAAAAGGCATTATTGTTACAGAAAAAGACACACTTTCTTCTGGTTCTAAAGATCCATCCCTGTAATAGTCTTTATTATATTTTATAGCAGCAACAAGACAATCCATTTTATATTGATATATCAAGTTATAATATTCAGTTAAATCTGTTTTTTTATTTTTTCTAGTTCTAAACAGTAAACTTTTGTTATCACTAATATTATAAGATGTCTCATTGGAAATAAAATGAGTAGTTCCTATTTCATCATTTTCTTCTATAAACTCGAATGCACTTACAAAATTGTTAATTGTAAATTTTGAATTAAGGTTATGATAACGGAAATCTTCAAGATTATTATCAGTCAAAAAATCATATTCTAAATCAATATTATTATTTATTCTTATCTTTGTTTGACCAATAAAGTTTGATGTTTTTTGTCCCAAAAAACTGTTATTTGGTAAATCTAAATTTTCGTCAGCCCTCATTGAGGCAGCTATATTAAAGCTAAATAACTCTTCAGAGGTATCAAGATTATCAAATAATTTAAATTCATTACCAAACGTTAACGACTCTCCACCTTCAACTACACTAGTTGAACTAATTCTATTAATAGAATAAACATTAGAATAATCAACCATTCTACTCTCATTACTTATATTCTTATTTTGTTGAGGGTTGAATTTTCCTACAATTATAGGAGTTAGAGTAGTAGTATATTTTTGACCCTCTCTTTTAAGTGGAAGTTTAGAATTAAACTGAAAAATACTTCTTATCTTATTTTCAGATTTGTTTTTAAGAGATCTAGAATTCTTAGAATTAGCATTAAAATTCTTAACTAAAAACTCAAAATTACTAATCATTCCCAAGGGGTTAATTGAATCAAATGATTTAAACTTCAAATCATTAGTTATTACTTTTTCATTAATATTTGTCTCAAATAATTTATTATAACCACTACTAACTATTTCAATTGATCCGTTTAGCCCAGTTTCGAAAACTTTGGATAAATTAAAGTTTGGAAATATAAATTCATATTTATCACTATCATTTTTTTTTTGTTAAATCTTCATATACCTCAGCATCTAAAGTAAATTCAAAATCTTCTGTTAATCCTTCGAACCTTATTTTTGAATTTAAAGTACTATTAGAGTTTATAATAGGAGAATTGATGTCATAAGTTTTTAAGTATTCATCATTTGAAACATTTTGAAACTGAAAATCAATTTTTGAATAATCAAATAAGTCAAAATTCATTTGTAAGGTTGATTTTGAAAAAAAATGAGATTTGGAGGAATCATTATTAAAAAAAAATCCATTATCAGTTTTAATACTAGCATCAAATATATGATTGGCATTTTTTGAAATTTTACGATATTCCCCTTGATAAATATCTTGCTGATTATTGTAAAATCTTGGAGAAAAAGTAAAATCAGAACTTTCGGACAACACAAAAAAATATGGAATTTTTAAAAAATTACTTGAGTTTTGTGATATAATACTTGGTGCCAAAAATCCAGATTGTCTTTTGACAGTTGGGTCAGGATGAAAAAATTTTGGAAAATACACGACTGGTACATCAAAAAATCTAAAAGAAGCTTTTTTATATTTTACTATTTTATTCTCTTTATCATGCTCTACCTCTTCAGCCTTTATACTCCAAGGCGCACAACCATCTCTTTTTTTACAATTAGTATAAACACTTTTTTTTAAAAGCATTTTTCCATCTTTTAATAGCAAGAATCTTCCCTTTGCTCTTGGTAGATATCTTTCAGTTGACATTTGATTATTTTGATTAACAGCAGTATCTTTTCCTAAGATTTCATTTTGTTCAAAATCATAATAAAGTTTTTTTATTTCATATTTATTTAAATTTTTATCAATTATAGTGGCCTCATCCGCCTTCAAGACATTTTCAAGTAAGGAAATATTAAAACTTTTTATATTTATTTTATTAGACTGTAAATCTTCAATTAAAGATTTATCCTTAGAGATAATCTTTTTTGAATTAAGATCATAAGATATATTTGAAGTATTAATAAAATAGGCCTCATCCTTTTTAATTTTAGTATCCCCAATTGTCTTTATTATATTTTCATTAATATTGAATACAACTTTTTTGGCGTTTAATTGAATAGAGTTTTTAACATTATCAAAAATGACATTATCCGTGATCGTATAAATTTTTTCATCTTTAATAGTAAGTTTGTCTCCATAAATTTTATTTCCATAATTATCAGTTAAAATAATATTTTTTGTAGCAATTATTAAATTTTTATCAATCGTCTCAATATTTTCGGCTTCAAATTTGATTTCATTAGAGTAAAGGGCTGAACTAAAATGAAATATTAAAATAAAAACAATGCAAAATATTTTAAGTCTATTTTTCATTTATTCTAACCAAATTTGTAATCACAATTAAAGATAAGATTATTTGTGGCCCCCATATTGAGGTTAAGTAAGGAACATCTTTTGTTTCGATTATGACGTTGAAAAAATAATTAATATAATAAATAAATACAGATATAACAATTCCAAGAGTAATACTAACCACTTTTGATTTATTGTGTTTGATATTAAGCATCAAAATTGAGCCTATACAAACCATAATCGACAAATATAAGGGATATGAATATAACTTGTGTTTATAGCCATTAATTGACTCCGTGTTATATCCAAGCATTTCGTAATCTTTTTTCAAAGCTTCTAATTTAAATAAATCTAGCGATGATAAATTGTCAAATATTGATAACATTCTCTCTTCATCAAAATTTGAAAAAAATTCTAGTTGATCATAAGATGATGAGTTGTTTTTAGAATTAACAATAGGTCTATTCAATATCCAGTTATTAGTTTTGATATTTGCTTTTTCTGAAATTATTACTTTTTCAATCTGAAAACTCTCATTAAATTGTGAGATTGTAACATTGTATAGATTGTCTTTTTCAAGTTTTTCTGCATTTATAAAATTAATAAACTCACCAACTTCGTCTCTAATCCATAAACCATTTCCAGTTACAACTGCTAAATATTTATCGTCTTTTGTATATTGATTTTTTAAATCAAAATAAAAAAATTTTAAGTTTGAGGAAATGTTGTAGAAAAAAATAAGTATTATTAAACCCATTGAAAAAGTCAATAAAGCTAGAATTTGTATTATTTTAAAGTTTGTAATTCCATTAAGTTTTAAAATATTAATTTCCTCTTTATCAATAGTTTCAATAAAGAAAAAAAGTGTACCAATCAAAAATATAAAAGGAAATATTTCAAATAATACTGACGGCATATTTAAGAGAGTTAAATATATAGGTAATAATATAAATTCTTCATTATCCTTAAAAAAGCTAATTTCCTCAAATAAATTCATAATCACAATAACAACAGAAAAAACTAAAGTTACTTTTGCCAAACAAACTAAAAATTTTTTAAATATATATTTTTTATAATTATAAATCATAAATTTAACTAAAACGATTAATTCTATTATTTAAAAAAATGTATTGAATTAAAAAAAATAAAAAGGGTAAACCTAAAGATATTTTAAAGAATAAAAAATTCCTTACTGTTAATGAAGAAGAAAATTCTGCAAAAATTATAATAAATAGACCCAAAAAAAATACCCACATTCTTGAAAATCTATAATGTAAATTTTCTTTTGGAAATAATAACAAGAAACATAAGCTCAAGGTAATTACAGGTAAAAAAAGTGGTTTTACTAATCTTGAAAATAATTCTTTTTGCATTTCTTTAATAGCAGGATCATTACAATTTATTGCATCATAATAATATTTTTTGTTTAACAAAAAATAATTTATGTAACAATTTAGTATAAATGTAGTTTTTTTTTCTTGCAGTTTAAAATCTGTAGTAGACTTGGTTAAATATTTACCTAAATCAAAATTTGTAGTTTTAAAATCAAAAGCTGTTACTTTTCCATCATTTACATTTATAATCTTTCCGTTAAATAATTTAAAAATTCTCTCATCTGGTTTATTAATTAATTTTCCTTTATTAGCATAAATAAATTTTATTTTTTCTTTATCTGTATCCTTAATAAAAATATTTTCATAAATTTCTTTTTCTACTTTTTTTTCAATATAGATTGTTAAACTATCAACAGTATCAATAAACTTTTTCTCACTTATTAATGAAGGAAAAAAATCTATATTTGACTCTTGTAAATATACTCTAGACTTATTTTGTGACCATGGGACTATTAATGAAGTCAGAAGATAAAGAAAAATTAGAGAACTTAAGGAATAAAAAATTAGATTTTTGATAAACTTTATTTTGTTTATGCCATTTATCCAAAATATTTTTAATTCATTATTTTGTTCAAATTTATTAATTGTATAAAAAATTGATATAAAAAATATTAAAGGAAATAATCTTGATAAAATTTTAGGAAAGTTTAATATAGAATACTTTATATAAACTCCTAAACCATGTCCATCTTCCGTAACAAAATCTAAAAAATTTACTGCCTGTATTACCCACACAATAACACCTACCGTAAATATGGATGATAAAAAAAAATACGTATTGTCTATAAAAAATTTTTTAAATATTAATTTTTTGTTGAATTCAATCATTTATAATTTATAAGATTTTATTTAAATTTAATACAACCTAAAGTACATATATATAAAAAATGTCAATAAAAATAAGCTTTAAAATTTATGTATCCTAAAATTAGTTAAATTTTATGTCTATTCAAATTAATTATAAAAATATTATCTCTAAAAAATCTTTAAATAATCTTATTTTATTTACGGATGAAAAATTTAATACAAATCAAATAAGAAAATATGTCTCAAAAACTGAGCTATTTTACATAAGTGATCTTTTGAAAACAAGTAATCTCAATAAAAATTTATTTGTTTTTGAACTTAATTCAAAAAAAAAGATAGTTTTAGTTTCTATAAAGAATGATCTAAATAATTCTAAAATTGAAAAACTTGGTGCAGAAATTTACGGTCGTATAAATTATGGAAAGAATAGTGAATACTTTTTAAATTCTGAAAGTGTTAAATGTAGTTTTAAAAATTTTATAGGACACTTGCTACATGGAATAAAACTTAAATCTTATGAATTTAAAAAATATAAAACAAAAAAAACGACAAGACATATTAAAATAAATGTTTATGGAAATAAGAATAAAGTCTCTACTTTAGATCAATTAAAATTTAGAGCCTTAGAAGAAGGAACCTTTTATGCAAGGGATTTAGTTTCAGAACCTGGAAATGTTTTACATCCAGATGAGTATGCAAAAAGATTAAGCTCTTTAAGGAAGAATGGTTTAAAAGTAAATATTTATGATAATAAAAAATTAAAAAAATTAGGCATGAATGCTTTGCTTGGTGTAGGTCAAGGAAGTGTAAGGGGATCATATCTTGTAACTATAGAATGGAAAGGAACAAAAAATAATTCTAAACCACTAGCTTTTGTTGGAAAAGGAGTGTGTTTTGATACTGGTGGTTATTCACTTAAGCCAGCTAAGTTTATGGAAGATATGACATATGATATGGCCGGATCAGCTACAGTAGTTGGTTTGATGAAAAACTTAGCTTTAAGAAAAGCGAAAGTTAATGCAGTTGGAGTTGTAGGTCTTGTAGAAAACATGGTGAGTGGAAATGCTCAGAGACCTGGAGATATTGTTAAGTCTTATAGTGGCAAAACAATAGAAATTTTAAATACAGATGCAGAAGGTAGATTAGTTCTTGCAGATGCACTAACTTTTACAGAAAGAAAATTTAAACCACAATTTATTATTGATTTAGCAACTTTAACTGGTGCTATTATAGTATCACTTGGTTCAGAATATGCAGGACTATTTTCAAATGATGATAAGTTATCAAAACAATTATTAGATTCAGGTATTAAAGTTGAGGAAAAATTATGGAGAATGCCTCTTCATAAAAACTTTGATAAATTAATTAATTCTAAAAATGCGGACATGCAAAACATAAATTATGTTGGCGGAGCAGGCTCTACAACAGCTGCACAATTTTTGCAAAGATTTATTCTTAACAAAACACCATGGGCTCATTTAGATATTGCTGGAATGGCATTTTCAAAATATGGGGGTGCTTTAAATTCTGGAGGTGCAACAGGTTACGGAGTAAGGCTGCTGAATCAATTAATAGAGGATTTCTATGAGTAATGTAGAGAAGACTTTGTCGATAATAAAACCTGATGCTGTTGAAAGAAATTTAGATAATGAAATTAAAGAAATGTTTAAGAATAATGGTTTTGTCATTAAAAATGAAAAAAAAATTCAGATTGAAAAATTTGAGGCAGAAAAATTTTATAAAGTTCATGAAACAAAGCCATTTTATAGTGATCTTTGCTCCTACCTTTCATCGGGTCCAATTATTGTCATGATTTTAGAAAAAGAAAATGCTGTGCTAGACAACAGGGAGTTAATGGGAGCTACAAACCCTAAAGAAGCTGAAGAAGGGACTATTAGAAAAAAATATGGAATTTCAATTGATAAAAATTCAGTCCATGGATCAGATAGTTTAGAAAACGCTACATTAGAGATAAATTTTTTCTTTAAAGATTAAATATTTTTAAAATTGCTTTAGGATATAATTTGTGTTCCTCAGCTAAAATTTTTTTGGCAAGTGTTTTAGGTGTTTCTTTTTTAGATATTCTTACCTTTTTTTGAAGAATAATTTTTCCTGAGTCTAGTTTAGAATTAACAAAATGAACTGTACAACCTGAGTATCTCTCTCTTTGTTTGATTGCTCTTTGGTGAGTGTTCAAACCTTTGAATTTTGGGAGAAGAGAAGGATGAATATTTAGTATTTTTCCATTAAAATTATTTATAAAATTTTTCGATAGAATTTTCATAAAACCAGCTAGACAAATTAAAGTTATTTTTTTTTTATTTAATTCAAAAAGTATCTTTTTTTCAGCTAAACCCTTTTTTTTATAATTGAATACTTTTTTTTGTATCTTAAAAATCTTTCCATACTTCAATCCTTTTGCATTTGGATTATTAGAAATTATTCTATCAATAGAGATAGGTGATTTTTTAAGTCTTGAAAATTCGATGAGTGACTTTAAATTGCTTCCTACACCTGAAATAAAAACTGCAGTTTTAATTTTATTTAATCCAGTCAATGGAGCCATTTAGTTTAACTTTATTTTTGCCTCTAGAAATTTTACCGAAAATATATGGTTTAAACTCTTTAGAGAAGTATTTTTTAATTTTTTGAAATTTTTTAGGATTGATTATTAAGCAAAAACCCACCCCGCAATTAAATGTTTTTAACATTTCTTTCTCTGACAAACCCTTCTTTTTTAACCATTTAAAAATATTTAAAGTCTTAATCTTATTTAAGTCAATTTCAGCAACAAGATTCTCAGGGATAACTCTTTTAATATTATCTTTTAAACCTCCACCAGTTATATTCGCACATCCATTAACTAGATTTTTATCTATTAGTCTAAGTATTTCCTTAACATAAATTTTAGTTGGTTTTAAAAGTTCTGTTTTTAAAAATCTATTTTTTTTAATGTTAATTTTTCTTTTGTTTAATAAATATCTAACTAATGAATAACCGTTGGAATGAAGACCGCTAGATGGGATAGCTACTATAAGATCATTCATTTTTATTTTATTTTTATTTAAAATTTTGTTTTTATCTACTACACCAACAGCAAAACCAGCAATATCAAATTTACCTTTCTCGTATGTTCCTGGCATTTCGGCTGTTTCACCCCCAACTAGTTCACATTCAGATTGTTTACAACCATTCACTATCCCCTTGAGGATTAATCTAAGCTTAGCTAGGTCTATTTTATTGATTGATATATAATCCAGAAAGATAAGTGGTTTCGCACCTTGTACGATTAAATCATTTACACTCATTGCAACTAAATCAATTCCAATTGTATCAAACTTATTTAAAGTATTTGCAATTTCAATTTTAGTTCCGACACCATCAGTACATGCAACTATTTTAGGATTTTTTAATTTATTAGGTAAATCTGTGATTGAACCAAATCCACCTATATTGTTAAACTTTTTCTTGCCTTTTTTCTTTGATGAAATGTTAGATATGAATTTAATAAATTTATCAGCTGATCTTATATCAACACCACTTTTTTTATATGTAAAAGAGCTTTTATTCATTACTATATGGTATGAAAATTAATAAATTTAAACTCTATTATAGGACTATATTTATTTATTTTATATTTTTATTTCTAATAATATTTTTTTTTTCCACAGGCAACGCTAAAGCAAAATCATTTGAAATCAACAACGTTGAAATTTCAAAGCCTTTTGAAATGGGATTTAATAAAAATAGGGTTATAGATGAAGGTTTTAAAAAAGCATTTAATGAATTAATCCTATTGATTGTAAATTCTTTGGATCAAAAAAAAATTAAGGATACAAAACTAAATGAAATTAAATTTATGATAGAGTCATTTTCTATCAAAGAAGAAAAATTTGTGAATGAAATTTATTATCTCAATTTTGGTGTATCTTTTAATAGAAAGAAAGTTTTTAAATTTTTAGAAAATAAGAATATATTTCCATCAATTCCAAATAAAAATAAATTGCTATATTTACCAATAGTTATTGAAGAAGATAAGAAAAACTTATTTATTTTTACCAATAATATTATCTTTAAAGAATGGAACAGTTTTAATGAAAGTCATCATTTAATTGAATATGTTTTACCAACTGAAGATCTTGAAGATTTGGAAATAATCAAAAAAAGATATGAATTCATTGAGCAATATGATTTTAAAGATATTATAAGTAAGTATGATTTAGAAGATGCAATTATTTCTTTAATCTTTAAAAACAAAAACAAGATTAGGGTTTTGTCAAGAATAACTTTTAGAAATGATGTTTTTTTAAAAAACACTTCTTTTGTAAACTTAAACCTTAATAATCAAATAGACTTAAATCAAATAATCAAAGAGTTAAAGATTAACTTTGAAGATCATTGGAAGAGTGTAAATCAAATTAATACCTCTATTAAATTACCTTTAAAAATAAAGATCAAAAATAAAAATGAAAAAAAAATTTCAAATTTTGAAAAAATTCTAGAAGATACTGATTTGATCTATGATTTTTTCATAAATAAATTTGACAATAATTTTATTGTCTATGAGATTATTTATAATGGAACCCCTAATATTTTTTTAGAATCTATGAGTGAAAAAAATCTAAATTTTGATATTCAAGATAAAAATTGGATTCTTAAATGAAAGATTTTAATCAAAAAATAATTAAATTTAATTATGATCGAAATTTTGATAGTGATAATTTTTATGTTACAGCTAGCAATAAACATGTATTCAAATTAATAAATGATTGGCCAAAGTGGGAAAAAAATTTTCTAAATATCAATGGTTTTAGATATTCCGGAAAAACGCATTTAATAAATATTTTTTTAAAAAAATTTAAAGGTATAAAATTTGATGCAAATTTATTGAATAATGAGGATTTAAGTAAGATTAAAATTCACCAGAATATTGTATTTGAAAATCTAACTGAGGATATAGATGAAAAATTATTTTATACGCTTCTTAATATCATTGAACAAGATAACAAATATCTAATTATTACATCACTCAAACCAATCGTGGATATTAAATTTAAACTAAATGATCTAAAATCTAGAACAAATAATTTTCTTTTACAAAGTATTAAAAAGCCAGATGATGAATTATTGTTTGCGTTAATACTTAAAAATTTGTCAGATCGTCAAATTTCTTTAGAAAAAAAGTTAATTGATTATATAATTAAAAGAATTGATAGATCATATGGTAAAATATTTGAATTC
>MDTG01272326.1_pt1 | contig 19115 bp, 35 predicted proteins | sample 811421 | NCBI WGS metagenome assembly MDTG01 (sample SAMN05326645, study PRJNA326480) | marine metagenome | isolation source: seawater | place: Pacific Ocean: South East | collected 2011
CACGCGCCACCATCTCTGCCGACAGGAAGTAGCCGGCGATCCAAGAGAAAACAAAGTAGCCAGCCTTGGCCACCCAGCTCAGATCCTTTGAGAACACCATGAAAAACAAAGCGCCTGCGAAGGCGGCCGTAACAGCCTCAAGGTTCACGCCTGGGATCAGGCTGGCGGCGGTGACCGTGGCGACTCCTGCGCCTGCAATGACGCCGCTGCTGATGTCTGGCATTGTGTGTCTCCATGGCTGGGCCACACGCATGAGGCCAAAACGAAAAAACCCGCTCAGTGGCGGGCTACAAAATGGATGCTGGAGACGGATTCGAACCGCCGACCTCCGGGTTATGGGCCCGGCGAGCTGGCCGCTGCTCTATCCAGCAGGCACAAAAAACCCGGCGCAGTGGCCGGGGCTGACTCCATCCCTTACCGTGCGATCTTCGCCCCGAATACCTGCACCGGCAGGCCCTTATACTTCGGCGGCACCTGATCTGCATCGTCAGGGTGAATAAGAATTCGCTCCAGCTTCACCCCATTCCATTGCGACCACCGATACCAGCGCTTTATCCTTTCTCGAACAAGCATGGCGGTCCTTTCTGTTGGCGCACAAAAAAGCCCCGCTCGAATGAGCAGGGCTTGTGCGTTTCTTCAGGGGGAAGTACGAGATATGGGATCTATGCTCTCTCAGCCGCACATTTGTGTCAAGCGACTTCTGACAGCTCTGCTATGACGGTCGAAACAGGCCCAAGCGCCCGCCGGTCGAAGTCGTTGCACGCACCGAAACAAGCCTCGCAGAACGGCTGCCACTCGCGCTCCCAGTTGCGGCTGTCCAGCTTCACGCCGTAGACCTGATACAGCCACTCCCTGAACGCTTCCGGCTTATCCAGCGGGTCACTGCATCCACCCTGCCCGCCCTGGTTCATCATGCGGTACCGGAACAGCACTCCCTTTGCGACAAACTCGGCGCGATCGAACTTCTTCTGCGTCATCCGCTGGCAAGCCTCGACGGCAATGCGGAAAACTCCCGCCTCTGCCATTTCGCGCTGCGCAGGCTGGTCAAGCGGTGAGTACATGAAGTCACCGAACGCCCGCAGGTTCGGGGGCAGCTTACTGATTACAGCCTGCACTGCACCGGCGATGGCCTGATGGGCTGCGTGGTTCGCGTTGACCGATTTGCAGGTTGTCTGCACCGAAGCGCCCAGCTTCGCCCATTCAGAGGCGACAGCCATAACGCTATCCCATGGCTGGTAATAGGCGTCGTGCCATGCTTGCCGCGCGCTGTTCAGTCTCATGCTGATTCCCCCGCTGTAGTTTTATCATTCGCCTCTGCATACACGCGCACCCGCACGATCCCGCCCTTCACGGGATCGGCAGACAGCTTGAACCGGGTCGAGAATCGGCTGTCGTCGATACCTAGCGCAGCCGCTATGCCATCCCGGCCTGACTTGAACGCAGCCAGGCAGTTGTCATCGTCCCGGCGCTGCCTGCTGGGCGGGATGAACTCGATATCCAGCACCAGCGATCCGGCGGGCGCCTTGATGCCAGAGTGAATCGTCAGCAGGTGGCATTCAGCCTTGTAGCGCTGTGCGATCTTGTTCTTCTTCGCCCAATGGGTACGGGCGTTGGGGCTCAGCTCTCGCGGCGGCCACGGTAGATCCAGCGTCATGCGACCACCTCCCGGTCCAGTATTCGATTGCATTCGGCCTGCAGCTCAGCCTGCTTGCCGTACTTCGCCTCAAACCGGGCCTTGTTGCCGTGCACCGATTCAACGCCGGGCACCAGCGGCTGATGGTGCGGGCCGCACAGCGGCAGAACGCGCATGTGGCAACCGGGCCGTGTACGCCCCTCGATGTGATGGATGCTGACGTGGAAGTTCACACGCCCATCTTTGCGGCAAGCGATGCATCCGACCACGCTGGCCAGTCTGTCGTGGTAGCCGCGTTCGGCCTTGCTGGGTGCTTTGCCCTTCATTCGCCCTCCGCCATCAGCGGCCAACCCTGCTCTGCCGACCGCTGCTCAATCCGTGTCATGTAGTTGCCGAACTCCTCGACGCTCAGCTTTGCGGTGCTGATGCCGATCTGGCCGCCGCCTGGCAATTCCTCGATGCCGATGAACTCGCGCTTGAAGTGCTCGTGCCATGCGTCCTTGCTGAACTGCTTGCCGTCAATCCACGCGATGTCCGACAGCTCCAGCAGCAGCGCCCAATACCGCTTGTTCTGGTCAATCGAGCGCTTGGACTTGAGCGGGCGCAGCACCAGTTCGTAACCGGTTCCGGCGTCACGCATCAGGCCAGTTACCAGGTCATAGGCCGTGCGGAACGCCGGCTTGATGCCTGCTGCGCCCTGAATGCGGAACGTGCGACTAGCCAACAGTCACCCCCTTAACTCGCTCCACACCAAACCGCGCGTGACAGTCCGCCGTGACAGTTTCCAGCGTCACCGGCTCTGGATAGATCACGCTGCCGCCGGTCCCGTCGTGCAGTTCAAACCGGAATAGGCGCCCCATCAGTCCATCCCCGCGATGATTGCCAGGAACAGCAGAGCCAGCAGCAGCCAGCGGATGGGGCTGAAGGCGTCGCCTTGGTGGTCTTGGTCGCGATCAGTGCTCATGCATCCACCAAACAGCCATGGCGCAGCTGTTTGCGCGCCCGGCCTCGCTCAAGGGTCAATGGGTCTCGGCTGGCTACTTCCCAGCCGTTCTTCAGGTACTGGTCGACCAGGTGGCGTAGGTCGAGTTGGGTGCGGTGGTTTTTGGTCATGGGGTAGCCTCCCCTCGGGCAGACGCCCAACTGAACGGCACTACCACTGCGCCACCTTCCTTGATCCGGTCAAAGCAGCGCTCTCCGATTGCCTCGCCCAGCTCGGTGGCGGCCAGGTTGGAGACGATCACGGTCGGCAGGCAGCTTTCGTAGCGCCCGTTGATGATTCGATACAGGGTTGCCAGCTCGAACTCGCTCGGCTTAGTGGCTCCAACCTCATCCAGGATCAGCAGATCAGCACCGAGGATTGGCCGTAGCAGCTCGGTCTCGCTCTCTTCGTCCCGATTGCTGTAGCTGGCCCGTATCCCGATCAGGATGTCGCCAACAGTCCGGTACACTGCGCGGCGGCTCATTCGGCGCAGCAGACGATTGGCAATGCCGCACGCAAGATGGGTTTTGCCGGTGCCCACTTTGCCCAGCAGCAGCAGGCAGCGGCCGACTGACTTGTGGTGGTCGAAGTTGTCGGCGTACTCGGTGCACACCTCCAGCGCACGGCGTTGGCCTTCGTTCTTGACCTGGTAGTTATTCAGCGAGCGATCAGCGAAGCGCTTCGGTATCTGCGCAATGGGCAGGTGGCGCCACACGAACTCAGCGCGCTTCTGCTCCTCTTCCTCGCGCTCTCGCTCCACGCGGGCGCACACAGGGCAGCCGCTCGGCTGGTGGCCGTCACGGTGGATCGCGATATACCCGCCATGCTCTGGGCAGGTCTCGGCAGACTTTCCAGTCACGCCCATGCGGCGCTCAAGATCGCCAACGGTGGTATCAGCTTCAGAGGCCATAGGTGCCATCCTCCCGGCGTTTCAGTCCAGACTCGTAATCACGTTGATCAAAACCGGTGTGACGGGATTGGCCTGGGAATGGGTGTAGATTTCCAGCTGGCTGCACCTCGTCCTCCCAGCGCCTGCCGTTCAGCCACGTCGCCGGGTGAGGTATGAAGCGCCCGCCGTCCTTGAGCCAGTCAGCGGACACGCAGTAGCGCCCGAGGCCATCAAAAATCTGGTTGATCAGGTCGTCGGTCAGCTTGAGCTTCTTCCACGCCTTCGCCGCATTGGCCTTGCCCTTCTTGTTCGGGTACAGCCGATAGAACTTTGCGAACAGGTCGTCAGAGCTTGGGGCCTCGTCGCGAGCCGGAGGCGCGCAAGGGGGTTGAAGGGAATCAGGAATCAGAGAATCAGGGATCAGAGAATCAGGCGATCTAGGTGATGCCTTGGCACTGCCTAGGTTGTGCTCAGCAACCTCCTTTTCATGGGAAGGCTCTATTTCGGAGCATTCGTTGTTTTGCTCCGGCAACTCACTGGCCTTCTCCCTCACGTGAGGGGCTTGATGCTTCGAGAAGTTGACGATCTGAATGATGCGCTGCTCGCCAACCTGATATCGACGAATAAACCCGGCACGCGCTATTTTCCACAGGGCGTCATCAGCATCTACATCGTCATATGGAAGGGCCTCTACCTTGATACGCTTTGGGCGATCCTCCAGCCTTCCTTCCTTGTCAGCCAGCATCCACAGGTATATGAAAAGCAGGCGCTCAATCGCGCCAAGTTCTGCCAGGTCTTCGTTCGCCATAATCCCCGGCTTTATATTGCGAGAACGGGCCATGGCTACACCTCCACTCGGTTGGATTTTATGAGGTTCTGCTTGGCGGTAATGATTTGCAGATTTTCAGCAACGTGGAGTCCGCAGACCCTTTTGCCCGCCAGCGGATAGATGTGGTCGACATGCCATGACTCGCCAGTATCGGCGCTCATCTCTTGGGCTTTCTGGTAAATAGCGTTGATTGCATCGCGATCAGCCCAAGCGGGAAGTGCTAGGCGCTTGCGTGAACGGCGCGCCGCACCTTGCGACGTGACCAAGCAGAGGGGCTTGACCGAACACCAATCGCTGAAGTTGTTCACCTGGATGTAGCGCTTTCCTTCACAGGTGTAGCGAACGATGAACTCGTTATCGACCAGCCAGTTCAGCAAAGACTCGATGTCGAGCCCGTCGCGGTACGGGAAAATCTCCGCCTTGATTCGCAGTGGTCGATCTTCAAGCCGGCCCTCTCGGTCAGCGAGAAGCCAAAGCCCCTCAAACAAAAGCGTCACCAGCGGGTCGGCCACGCCAAGAACCTCGTTCTTGAACAGGCCCGGTTTGATGTTGCGTGCGCGAGCCATTACGCCACCTCCTGCAGGTTGTGCTGCGCCCACAGGCCGGCAATCCAGTTGACGCCCTTGGATGTGAATTTGGTTTGGTTGAAGGCGTGACCGGAATCACTGGAGCCGGTCTTCACGTCGAAGCGGCCAGCGTCGATGTGGTTCTGGTAGGCGTGCCATTCGCCTCCCAGGCGGTACATGATCTTCTTGTCGATCAGGAACTCACGGAAGCGCGCCTCGTTGGCCTTGAGCAGCTTGGCGACCTGGCGGAAGCCTTTCAGGCCGGTGGCCTCGACGTACTTGTCGACGAACTCGGCCTTGGGTGCAGCGATAGCCAGCTGCGCGGCTTGCTCTTCGGTGATTTTCGCCAGGCGCCCAGCTTCGAGCAGGGCTTCGGCGTAGGTTTGTGGAATCGTGACATGCTGGCGTGACTCAAGCTCCTGCCACCGGTCAACCAGGCGAGCGGTGAACTCCGGGGATAGCTGGGCTACCACTACATAGCTGTCACGCTTGCCAATCTGGTAGGTGGCAATAACTACCGTGCGACCAGATCCGTCTGTGTAAGACTCATCCACCATTGGTGGTTGAGTGATTACTGACCGATCCACGAGTCTTTCGATGGCGCGCTTCACGCTGTCATGCCTTGACTCGACCAGCTCCGCAATCTCACGACTACTCATCGTGACACCCTGCTGTGACGCACCGCTTGCTACAATCAAACTATTCATTTACTGTTTACTCCTGTTGATGCACTACCCGAGCCCGGTCTGAACCACCGGGCTTTTTCTTTTCCGTTCACGCCGCCCCCAGCGACACTTTCACGACAACCAGGCTTTCAACCGCCTCGCTGATTTCGCGTGCCGCGTCGGCTCGGTCTGACTGGGTGGCAAAGCCTCGGTCAATGATGTTGGTGACCAGTCGCATTACGTCCGCCACCTCGGCATTCATGTGCAGGGCGGCGCTGGTCAGCTCCTGAGCTGCTGGCTTCTCTCGTGCCACCAGATCGAAGCCGAACTCATCCGCCAGCGCCTCAAGCGGGCGCATATCCCCGCTGTGCAGCAAGATGCCGTACAGGTGCTCAACGGTCAGGCGGTGGGCGTCGTCGTCCGGGTTTGAGCGCTGCAAAAGGCTGACGTGGGGCAATCCCATCTTTGCCGCCAGAACCTTTGCATCGTTGTCCTTGACGGTGTTGTGCGTTGCCCGCAAAAAATCGTCCATTCGTAAAGCCTCGGTATTGTTTCCGTGGCGGCATGGCAAAGCCCCTGCCACCATGTAATCGTGGTCAGGCGGCTGTTGGCTGCTGTGCGACGTGCTGCTCGTACAGCTCATCAATTACGGCACCGACGGAATACTTCGGGTCAGGGATATACCCGCTCCGAATGCGCGAGATCGTGGACGAATCGCAGCCCGCCTTTTCAGCGATAACCTTGCCGGTCATGCCGCCCTTAATCAGGGCGTCAACTTTTTCAGAGAGAGCTGTATTGCTCATGGGGTATCTCCTATGGACTCGTGCATAGGTTCTTGCACTGGTGCATATTTGTCAATAGACCGAGGGTTGATCTATGCACTCGGCAGTCAGATCATTGCACCGATGCAAACACCTATATCAAGAAACCTGCGCAGGCTGATGGATGCCAGCGGGACAAGTCAGGCGGAACTATCCAGAGCGACTGGCGTAAAACAGTCGACGATCTCGCGCATCCTTAATCCAGGGAAAACCAAAGGCATCAAGGTTCCGAGCGATGAGCAGGTTAAGCCGCTGGCCGACCACTACCGCGTAACAACTGACCAGCTGCGCGGTCACGCGCCGATGCCCGACGACTTGACGCCGGCCCCGGCTGAGACGAACACCGAGCCCGGCCCGCCGATAACAACAACGCCTCGAAGGATCGAGATTATGGGAACCGCGCAGCTTGGCGATGGCGGCTACTGGGAGGGCCTTGACGCCGCTGAAGGCTGGGTAGAGACCTATTCCCGCGATGAAAAGGCCTATGCGCTGCGCCTGCGCGGCGAATCTATGGCGCCAGCCATACGCGACGGCTGGATAGCCGTGTGCGAGCCGGGCCACCGACTCGTGCCAGGTGAATACGTGAAGATCACCCTCAACGACGACCGTAGCATGGTCAAAGAACTGCTGTTCGAGAACGCTGATGGCGTCAGCGTCATGTCGGTTAACAGTGCTCACGGGCGGCATAACTTCGCGTGGGATCAGATCAAAGACATTCACTATGTCGGGGCCATCTTGCCGCCCAGCAAAGTGCTCTGCTGGATATAGGTGTGTTCGGCTTCCACTTCTGGCAGGCCCTGTTTGAGGGTGGGCGCTGGGCGAGGTATCGGGGGGGGGTTGGAAACGGCGGCGCTGCTGAGGATTTGTGGTGCGAAGATTCTATTGCTCAGTCTCGCGCCTTAGCAAACCAGTTCACCTAATTGGAAGGGATGCCAAATGGCAAAAACAATCAACAAAACCATTCACTACAAGCGCGCAACTGTGTCTGGCGGGGCAGACCTTCAGGATCTCTTGACCGAGATACTGGACCCACAAGGTCAAGCAGGCAAGGCAAGCAAGAGGAAAGAGTCGGTGAATGCCGACGATGGCAGCTTTAGAGTCATAAACCATAGCCGCGAATACAACGGCGTCTTATTTTGCCAGATGATTTACTTTGAGCCAGGTAAAAGCCAAGCCTTTATCACTATTGATGACGACGCTGACTCCTACACGCTTGACGCATTTACAAACGATAAGCTGAATGAAGCCAGTGACGAGGAAACCAGGGAAAAAGAAAAGCATCGGAAGGAGTTTGTAGACTCCCTGTTGTATTTCGGGGTGTTCGAGAACCACGTAGTCGTTCTGCAATCTAGCGCCTTGCGCTCCAGGGAGCTTGAGGCTCATCTCGGGTGGCTTATCGGCACTTTCGGGGCAGAGTCAATGGTAACAGTGATCCTCAGTGATCAGCCCTCCCAAGACACCTATGACCGTATCGCCCGAGCGCCTGTTAAGAAGATCAGCATAGGCTCTCCTGTAGAAACCCAACCCCAAGCGAGTGACGAGCAGGAAAGTCCAAAGCCCGTTCGACCGTCCGACGAACAGCATCTAGACGCAAAAAAGGTGAAGTTTTATCCTGCTGGCCGCGCTGCGAACATACTCAGCGCCGCTATCGGCGCAGACTGGTTTGACCGATTTGACCTCGAGGATGATCTTGATGATGCGAATCTTCAGGTTAGTCTCGAAATAACCTATATGCGCAAAACGACCAAAGAGGGGCAGAGGGTCCTTGATAACCTTGCTGTATCCATGCGACACATGAGTGACGAAGATGTCACTGTTGAACTCAAAGGCGGTGGGACTCTCAAAGGTCAAGACTTGAAGATGTCCGGCCCAATCAGTATCGCCAAACTCGACAACGGGCTGCTGGATGAGGGTGTGCTATACCATAGGATGCACACTTGGCTGGTCAGTAAGATCCGAAAAGGCGACGTAGACGCCCTAAAGGGCTCAGGTGAATAGCAATCATGAAACGCAACGGTTGGTCAGGCATTGGAGTGCTAGCAGTAATGCTCTCCGCGGTGATTGGTGGGCTTGCAGCCCACTACATCGTCATGTCTGCGGATCAGTCCACGCCACCAATCATCCAGTGGGGCGTTGTCACGGTGTTTATTCTCCCTGTCGGCTTCACGGTCCACTTATGGAACGCTCTATCCAACATTACCGAAACAAAGGGCCTTAGCGGAGCAGAGCGGCGAAGGCTAGAGCAGACTATCCGCGGCAAGACGCGACAATTAATAATCGCCATTATGTTCTATGCGCTCTCTGCTGCGGTTATCGCTCTGGGGCTACTCGCCTCGCCAGGTAGCTGGTTCATATATCAGCTTGTCACGATCTTCACAGGCATGAGCTTGGGTATCAGCATCGCTAGCATGTTCTTGATGCTACATGAATGGCGTGACATCACAGCCTTTAAAAGAAAGATCGTCAGCCGGAGTGCTGCGGAAAAGGCGAGCAGAGAAAAGCTCGGAAAGCTCACCAAGCCATAAGCGCAATAATCGCAAACCACAAGCCCGCCCAGAGCGGGCTTTTTTGTGCCCTCCCCCAGCCCGCTTCGGCGGGTTTTCTTTTGCGTGCGTGAAAATAATTGCACTGGTGCATTGACACTGTATTTGCACTGGTGCATATTCACTCCCAAGCCAGCACCAACGGCCAGGGCCAGACCCGACAGCTCTTTCAAAACTCAGGATCTGCGCAAGGTGATCCCCGCAAGGGTACAGAGCGCACTACAAACTTCACCTTCCATGCCAGCTCTGGAACTGGCCGTGACCCGGCATGAGGTCACGCGAAGTCACGCAGGCTGATCGGCAATAACCCAAACGGTACGGGTGCGCTGATCCGAGATACGAATCCAGCAAGAAAGCGTGATGGAGACTGGTTGTTTCCATTCTGGAAATACCCGCCGAGCCCACCGTGGCGCAAACGGAGGCAGATAGACAGATTTCCTCGATGGCCTTGGCGACAGGGCCATCCGGGAAGACAACCAGCAGGAGAATCACATGTTCATCGGAGTAAAACTGATTGACGCAACACCCATGAATCGCCAGCAGTACAACGACTACCGAGGCTGGGTGCTGCCCAGTGACGAAAATGGCACCGACGAGGGCTACTTGGTCGAGTACATGGACGGCGGCGAGCGCAACCATCCTAATCACCAGGGCTACATCAGCTGGTCGCCAAAGGAAGTATTCGAGCGCGCATATCGTGAGACCCAGGGAATGTCCTTTGGCCTGGCCATTGAGGCAATGAAGCTGGGCAAGAAAGTATGTCGCGAAGGCTGGAACGGTAAAGGCATGTGGGTTGCGATGTCGCCGGGCAGCCAGTTTGCACCGGAGCACGCCAAGCCCGGACACGCCGCTTACCACTTGGCTCACGGTCGAAGCGAGCCGATCACTCTCTGCCCTCACATCGACATGAAGGCGGCAGACGGAACGCTGGTTATTGGCTGGCTTGCATCGCAAACCGACATGCTGGCTGACGACTGGATGACCTTGGATTGACTTCCTCATGCCGCTTCACTGAGGCGGCATCGGGAAGCACAACAGGAGAGCAGCATGGCAATCGAGAACGTAGAAGAAATGAAGATCGTGCAGCACGGCACGGTCACCATTGGACCTGATGAAATCGCGGTATCTGGTTTTGAGGGCCACAACACCACCTGCAGAGAGCTATCGATCATGGCCTGCGCATGGGCCATTGGCGAACTACAGCGCGAAATGCTCAAGAGTATTGTGGCGCCTGGTGCTGGAAATATTTACGTCGAGTAACACCGGCCCCAGCAGCGGATCTGCTGGGCATCTGGGAGTGCTCTGCCCAAAGGGGCCGAGGTTTCGCAGCCTCGAACAACCGGCGGGATGCGACAGAGCACTGCCAGATGCAGATGAATGCGCAGGCTGATGCGCTATGAGCAAGCGGCAATAACTCGGTAAGTCGTTTCGATAAGTTCCGCGCACGACGTAATCCCGCAATGCCGGAGATCAGCACCGGCCATTTGCATCACAGCTGACCCACCATGCGTGGGCACAGTAACGGCAACGCCTACGGGCGAGGCCAGTAGCAAGCAAGACGGCGGTGAGAGCCCGCGCGGGAGACGTAACCCGCACCCATCACACTCTTTGCCCCGCTCCGGCGGGGTTCTTTTTCCCTTCCCTACCCAGCGCCCAGAGGCATGCACGCTATGCCTGTGGGCGTTCATCTGGAGGTCAACATGATCCACGGACAGATTTACCGCGATCAAACGGAGTATGAGCTGGCGTTGCCGCCAGAGCAGCCCGAAGCGCCGGACATGAGCAGCGAAATCGGCGACCTGATGGCCGGCGTTGATACCGAGCTGGTCAGCTACGAAGCCTTCAAGCGCTGCGCCGATGAGGAGCTGTACGACCTGGTGCCGGACGGCTTCTGCGTCGACCTGATCCTTGCCGCCAGCCGGTCAAGCGACCTGACCATTCGCAACATGGCGAAGGCGGCCCGCAAGGCCCTCGAAAATCACGCCGGCACAATGCTGGATGCCGCATGGGAGAAGGAGCAAAGACGATGAGCAAAGACCGCGGTGGTCCGGCGTTTCCGGTCCCGCTTAATCCGGGAGAGCGCTATGACGTTCACGGTCCAGCAGACGGCATGACCCTGCGCGACTACTTTGCGGCGAAGGCGATGCAGGGCGCTCTGGCAAACCCCGAAGTTAAAGAGACCGCAGGAGCTCGATCCGAATGGGCATACGAAATCGCCGACGCCATGCTCAAGGAGCGCGCCAAATGACCGCAGCAACGACTTCTAACCCTATGTTCTGGCGCCCTGTGAAGCTCACCCGCGAGCAGGGCTTTCGCGTCATTGAACTGCGCAAAGCGTTTCTCAAGGCCGGCGCGAAGCGCGATCTGAACGACTTGATCGTCGCTGGCCGCGAGGAGCTGCGCCAGCTGGTCGACTGCGGCGCCATCAGCCACCGCGAGCATGACGACCTTGAGTTGGAGTACAGCCGGTTGTTCTCGGCCCGCCTGCTCCAGTTCGTCCCGCTTAACCAGCCAATCAAGACTGCGCCTGCGGCCAATGAGCCCGTAGCGGCAGAGCCTGCACCGCGCCGCCGCATCACATGGCGCCACGCATTCGCCCTGGGCATGTTCGGCCTTGGGCTGGCTGTCGGTCTTCTCGCCGGCCAATGGATTGCGGCGGCGCCGCTTATTGCAGCAGGGCCAATATTGGGGGCAGACCTATGACTATCGCCAGTACAACTGACGACCTGATTGCGGAGATTGAACTGGACTTCCAAAGCGCTCGCAAGCTGGGGCGTGAAGCCTATATCGACATGCAGGACGGCGAGGCGCTGATCGCCCGCATCCGAGAGCTTGAGCGAGAGCTTGAGCAGGCGCAGCGGTGGATACCTTGCAGTGAGCGGCTGCCGGACGTGGAAACCGTCGTGCTTGGCTGGTGGCGCGACCAAGGCCCGTTGACTGTCTTTTGGGACGGCCTGCACTGGGGTGATGCTGGCGATGATATCGCTATCGGCTATGCAATTACCCACTGGATGCCGCTGCCGGGTAAGCCCCAATGATCCGCCGCCTATGCCGGGACACTGCCGGCCTTCTCATCTTCTGGGGCGTCATCCTCGGCGCCCTGATCATCGTTTCACCTCAGTAGGTAATCAATCATGACAGCACAACAGCAACTGGTGTCGGTCGACGACATCAGCGAGGACAACGCGCCTCTGATTTATGTCTCTGGCGGCCTGAAGCCGTTTATTGATCGAGTTCGTGAAGAGGTATCTGGCGAGGTGCCAGACCTCAGCACCAAGAAAGGCCGTGACCGTATCGCCAGCCTGGCCGCCAAGGTCAGCAAGTCAAAGGTGGCCGTCGAGAAGCCTGGCCGCGAGTACCTGAAGCGCCTCAAGGAAATGCCGAAGGTGGTCGAAGCCGAGTTGCGCGGCTTTGTGACAGACATGGACGCCCTGCGCGACGAGGTGCGCAAGCCGCTGACCGACTGGGAAGCGGCCGAGGCGGCACGAATTGCGGAGCACAAGGCCGACCTTGAAAGCCTGCGCAACACGGACACTACCGACGCCAGTGCGGCAATGATCAAGTCGCTGATCGCCGACATGGAGGCTGAGGAGATCGGCCCAGACTGGGAAGAGTTCGAAGCCGAAGCCCACCGAGTTAAGGCGGCCAGCCTGGCCACCCTGCGCGAAGCCCTGGCCAAGCGCGAGCAGTACGAAGCTGAGCAGGCGGAACTTGAGCGTCTTCGCGCAGAGCAGGAAGCGCAGGCACAGCGCGAGCGCGAGGCCCAGCTGGTGCGCGAAGCCGAAGAGCGGGCGCGCCGCGAGGCAGAGCAAGCCGCCCAGGCAGAGCGAGAGGCGGTTATCCGCCGCGAAGCCGAAGCCAAGGCTCAGGCCGAAGCGCGCGAACTGTACCTGAAGCAACAGGCAGAGGCTGCAGAGCGCGAGAAGGCGCAGGCAGAGCAGCGGGCTATGCAGGCGGAAATTGACGCCCAGGCCAAGGCAGAACAGGCGGCCGCCGCCGAGCGCCAGCGCTACCTCGACGAGCAGCGCGAAGCCGCCAAGGCTGCAGCTCTCCGCGAAGCTGATCAGGCTAATCGGGCCGCCGTGAATCGCGCCGCGCTGGATGCCTTTATCGCTGGCGGCTTGCCGGAAGAATGTGCAAAGCAGGCGGTCATCCTGATCGCCAAGAAACAGATCCCCAACATCACCATTTCATACTGAGGTTCCCATGGGACAAGAAATTGCAGTGGTCGCGCAGCGTGAGACTGCCGGCCTTGTTGCCAGCGAAGCGCACCGCTTCTCTGTCGTTGAGATTCGCCAGCGCGTGAACCTGGTGCAGGAAGTCATGCAGAACATCATGAAGCGTGACACCCACTACGGGACGATCCCCGGCACCCCGAAGCCCACGCTGTACAAGCCCGGCGCCGAGGTGCTGTGCGTGACGTTTCGCATTGCCCAGGAATACCGCATCGAGGACTTGTCGAGCGACGGCCACGCGCGCTACCGGGTGACCTGTATCGGCCGCCACCAGACCACCGGCATCACTCTTGGTGAGGGCGTTGGCGAGTGTTCGTCCGGCGAAGAGAAGTACAAGTGGCGCAGCGCGGCCTGCAAGGCTGAGCTCGACTACACGCCCGAGAATATGCGCCGCAAAAAGTTCTACAAGAACGGCAACAGCGTTGACCAGATCCGCACCGAGCCTGCCGACCTTGCGAACACCATCCTCAAGATGGCCTGCAAGCGCGCCATGATCGCTATGACGCTGAACGTCACCGCTGCCTCGGACATTTTCACGCAGGACATCGAGGATATTCCCGAAGAGCTGCGCACCGAGGAAGCGGGACAGCCTGCAACCGATCCGGAGCTGACCGCCAAGTGGGTGAAGATGGCGACCGGCGCAACCAACGCCGATGCGCTGACCGAGATTTGGCAGGCAGGCGTCAAGGAGATCCAGGCGGTTAAGGATATGACAGCCTACAGCGCCTTCAAGGCTGCGGTCGGCGCGCGCGGCGAGGTGCTCAAGAAAGAGCAGCAGCCAGCCCCGGAACAGCAACCAGCGTTCGACGATGACGACGTTCCTTTCGAGTGAGGTGAACCATGCTTGCTATCCAATGCCCACAGGGCTCTGACCAATGGCACAAGGAACGCGCCGGCTGCATCACGGCCAGCATGTTCGCCGACGCACGCGCCACCCTCAAGTCAGGCCCAAACAAAGGTCAGCCAACTGCCAAGGCGCTCGATTATGCCTTTCGCCTGGCCGTCGAGCGCATCGGCGGCGAACCGCTGGACGGCGGTTTCGAGACTTGGCAGATGCGCCGGGGCCACGAGCTGGAGCCTGACGCCCGTATGGCTCACGAAATCAGGACCGGGCTTATCGTCCAGCAGGTCGGCATCGTCAAAACCGATGACGGCGTGTTTGGGGCCAGCGCTGACGGCTTTATCGATGACGACGGGGTGAGCGAGTACAAGTGCTTCCTTGCCCCCGAGAAGCTGCGCGCATTCCACATCGACCGCGACGCCGACAGCATCAAAGACCAGGTACAAGGCGTCCTGTGGATCACCGGGCGCAAGTGGGCTCACATCGGCATGTACTGCCCTGCCCTCAAGTCTGTTGGCCGAGAACTTTGGCTTGGCGAATACGAGCGCGACGAGAACTACATCGAAGAGCTTGAGCGCGACTTGTGGCAGTTCAAGAAGCTGGTCGATGAGTACGAAGCCCGGCTGCGCGACAAAGCGGCATAACCCATGGCCAAGTCAGCCACAGAGCGCAAGCGGGAGCAACGCGAGCGCGACAAGCTCAAAGAGGACGAGCGCCACGCCCGCCTGCTGGCCTTCACCCTCAAGCTGGAGGTGTTCAAAGGCACAGCAGAAAGGCTTGAGCGCATCCAGCAGGTCACCGGCATCGACGAGGTGCACGACCTGCTGACCCGTTTAATCCATAACGCCAACCGCCTGGATGACGCTGCCCTGCGCAAGTTTGTTGCGGAGCCGTAGTGTCACGGCGGTATGTCACGGAGACTGAAAAATGGAATGCAAAACCCGTTATCAGTGCAGCCATTGCGACGAAATCCACAAAGACGAGGATGATGCCCGCGAATGCTGCCAGCCCGAGGTTTGGGAGGTGTACGAGTGCGGCGAGTGTGGAAAGCTCCACGGCTCCGATGAGGTGGCCGCTAAGTCCTGCTGCGAGCAGCTGGTGAAATGCCCGGCCTGCTCCCGAGACTATGGGCAGTACAACATCGCGAGCCACTCGATTGAGGTGGCGGGTCACTGCCCGGCCTGCAACCCCCTGTTCACCGTTGATGAGCAGTTCAAGATCGAAGACCTGCACTACATCCATACCGGTACAAACGTCAGCATTCTGCAAGGGGGGTGGTGATGCACCGCCAGGCCATCGATAGCAGTCGCTCGGACGATCTGGCCGCAAAGGTCGCAGCCTTTACCGCCAGTGGTGGAAAAGTCACCCAGGCGCCAGCATTCAAGCCGGTACCGCGCAGACCGCGAACCGAGACATTCAGCACTGCATTGGTTCGATGCCTCCGAGCACTGGCTCGGGAAGGTAAGACCATGCGCTACGCCGTCATGTGCATCAACGATGAGGGTTTGGCAGACAAGCAGCTGACCCGAGACATGGTGAAGCTGATAGCCCAGAAGAACGGCATCAAGTTCAACGGGCTGCCGGTTGGGAGAAAGCGGCGATGAAGGTGCGCAAGAAGAACGACGGCCAGCGCCGCCTGCTGCGCGCAACCGAGGCGCCGCTGCGGCAGAACCATATCGCCATCGTCGACCTGCTGCCCCAGGACAAACAGGGCCTGATCAACTGGAAGACGTGCCGAGCCATCAATGCAAGCCGCCAGCTGGTCAACGGCGTGTGCGACCTGCCCCACCGCTGGACGATCTACCTGGCCGTGTTCTGCCGCTCCCCGCTGGGTGAGCGGTACATCAAGGGCGAAGAGATTGTGCCTTCCGGGCAGTACCGGTCGGAGCAGATCAACCCGGCAATCACCCACTACCACGAAGAGCTGCTTGCCAGCTGCAACCAGTCCCACGTCATCGGAACAGGCTGGATCGCCAGCCCGGTCGGCGAATCGCTGAACGAAGACGAGGCAGCCAGAGTGTTCGAGGCTGTCGGGTGCTGGGAGAGCAGCGAAGCGGCTTGATCTAAGCGGCCATCCGGCCAGAGGTAACCATGAATGCTCGCATCAAGCCTCCAGCAACAGCCACCGCCGAAGCTCACCGCAAGGCATTGATCAAACTCCTGAACCAAGCCAGTCACAGGCATCACCTGTGGGAGGTGTTTGGCGACTTCATCGAAATGTCCGCCATTGCCATGGCTAACGCCACCGACCTCACCCAGCGCGATAGTCGGGAGCAGCGCTACATGCAGCTGATCGGGCGCTATGAGCCAGCAGAGCAAAAGCTCTTCCCCATGATGTTCGGCGAATTGACCCTGGCAATGGAGTGCGGGCCAGACGACGTGCTGGGCAGGGTGTTTAGCGAGCTGGAACTGGGCAACAGCGCCCGCGGCCAGTTCTTCACGCCTTACCACCTCTGCGCCATGACTGCTCAGGTCAATGTTGGCGATGGGGATCACATGCGAGAGCTCATCCGGCAGCGCGGCTTTGTCAGGGTAAACGAGCCAGCAGCAGGCGCTGGGGCCATGGTAATCGCCATGGCGGAGGCCATGAGCAAAGCGGGGATCAACTACCAGCAGCACATGCACGTCGTTGCCCAGGACGTAGACAGCCGCGCCGTGCACATGAGCTTCCTGCAGCTATCCCTGCTGCATATCCCGGCCATTGTTGTGCTGGGCAACACCCTGACCCTTGAGGTGCGCGAGCAGTGGTCACGCCTGCTCACATCATGGGCTTGTGGGGCGTAAAGCTGGAGCGCGGCTATGCGCTCGGAAGCGATATGGACTCATCTAAAGCGCCAGCAGAAGAACCGGAAAAAGACATGCTTAGACAAGATCTTGTCTTGCCGCGCCGGGAAATCCGCGAGGAGCAGTTGGCGCTCTTCTAACCGAGGAACCTCACATGACTCGCCGATACTGGAGCGCTGACGAAGAGCAGCGCCTGCGTGAGCTGTACCCAGACACGCCGATGCCTGAGCTGAAGGCCGCCCTCAACCGAACAGATCTCCAGATCTATGCAAAGGCCGGAGTCATGGGCCTGAAACGCAGTGATGCATATCTCGCCAGCCCGCATGCCTGCAGGCTGCGCAAGGGCGATCAGGTAGGCAACAAGACGCGGTTCAAGCAGGGTCATCAGACCTGGAACAAAGGCATGAACTACACCGCAGGCGGGCGCAGTGCCGAAACCCGGTTCAAGGCTGGGCATAAGCCGCGCAACTGGCAGCCGATCGGCACCGAGCGCGTCACCCAGGACGGCTACCTCGAGCGCAAGATCACCGACACCGGCTGCACCAGGAACGACTATCAGGCCGTTCACCGGCTGGTCTGGATCGAGCATAACGGCGAGATCCCGGCAGGGCATGTTGTGGTGTTCAAAGACACGCTGCCCAAGCACGAAAACATCAGCATCGACCGGCTTGAGCTAATCAGTCGCGCCGAGCTTGCCCGCCGCAACACCATCCACCGCTACCCGCCAGAGCTGAAGGCAGCCATCAAGCTGGTCAAAAGGCTCGAGCGCAAGATCAAGGATCGCAACGATGAAGAACTCAATGACTGACCTGCGTAACCATCTGTTCATGGCCCTCGAGGACCTGTCAGACAGCGACAAAGAGGTCGACCTCGAGCGCATGAAACGCATCACCGAGGTAGGCAAGGTGCTGGTAGAGACCGCCAAGGTTGAGGTCCAGTACCTCGCCCTGGTCGGAGACCCTGAAAAGAGCAGCACCGGCTTCATGAATCAGCCCAAGGCACTGCCGGGAGCTCAACAGTCATGACCACCCAACTCACAGCCCGGCACATCGCCGGGCGCAACGGTCAGCCCGTGGCCGTAGTAAACGGCCTGCCGGGGCTTGATGCCCAGATGACGCCCGCGCAGCTGCGCCAGCTGGCACGGCAGGCAAATCAGATCGCTATCGACAGCGAGTCCGGCGTTCGCGGCATGCGGCGCTATCCAGAAAATGAGGAGCAGAGCTATGAAAACTGAGCAGCAACATGAGGAGCAGCGCATCGAAGGCGCGATTGATACCGCCCTGCTGAATGCGGACCTGTTGCGTGAGCAGGTAGCAGAGCTGGAGCAGGCGCTATTGGCAGAGACTCAGGCCAAGCATGAGGCAGTTGAGGTGTTGCGCGAGGTGCTGATGGGCAAGCCGTCACAGCAGATCATTGAGCGCGGGCTGGGCATTGTTGACAAGCATGAGGTGGCGGCATGACTGAGCAAGCAGAAGTACTGAGCGCAGGCGATGCCCGGGCGCGGGTGGCTGTGCTGGAAGAAGCGCTGGCTACCCCAACGCCAGAATACGTCTGGGTGCGACTACTGGACAATATGGTCGCCGACAACGGTGGCCCTTATCTGTCGTCGACAGCCGACTTTGACGAGGCTCGCCCAGCAATAGCTGCCCTGATCGAAGCCGGGTTCTTCCGTGGCGATCCAAGCGACCTGGACTCCGACTTTTGGCAGGCTGTTGGTGGCGAGGTCGACGAAGCGAATGAGCGGTTTGCTTCCCAAGCCGAGCACTACCGAGTGCTGGATGATGTTCTGCACCGGGTGTTCGAAAACCCTGCTGATTTTCCTGCGCCTGTTGAGCGGTGCGATACCTGCTACGGGCATGGTGAAGTGCCGACGGGTGAGACGCAGCGCTTCGGTGACCTGCAGCCGCCTGAGCCGATTATGATGGCGTGCCCGGAGTGCGACGGGGGGGCGCCTGTTGAGCGGGTGGAGGTTATCCCGCGCCCGGTTATTGATTGGGCAGAAACTGGCGCTCTGGATTACCGAGACTCGTGGTCCACCAGGATAAACGGGCACACAGTCGGACTGCACTCGGATGAAGAAAGGGCGAGGAACCATGCGTGGGCGCTTGAGGCATATCTAGGCATGCACAAGATCATCGCCGCCCACCAGCATCCCGCGCCCACTGCCGCGCAGGATGTGGCGGAGCAGCCCGTTATGAACTGGCGGAACTGCTACCACCGCGCATCAATGGATCTGTGTGCTATCGGGGAGCTGCTTGGGGTGCCAGAAGAGGATCAGTGTACGCCCGAAATTATTGAGGCCATCAAGGCGCTGCAGCAGTCCAACC
>MDTG01429706.1_pt1 | contig 19115 bp, 18 predicted proteins | sample 811421 | NCBI WGS metagenome assembly MDTG01 (sample SAMN05326645, study PRJNA326480) | marine metagenome | isolation source: seawater | place: Pacific Ocean: South East | collected 2011
TACTTAATTTGCCCAGGTGGTGGAATTGGTAGACACAAGGGATTTAAAATCCCTCGAAGGTTAACTTCGTGCCGGTTCAAGTCCGGCTCTGGGCACCAAAATAAGAAATAATGAATGACATAAATAAAATAATTAATAATGATGAAATTGATTTATTTGAAATTATTAAACTTGTTTGGGACAAAAAAAATTTTCTTCTAATCACTGTCATATTAATGACACTATGTTTCTTAATTATCTCTTTTTTAATTCCTAATAAATATGAATCAACTCTTCTAATGGTTGCTGATGAAGAGTCATCCATTCAAGACTCCTTTTCTCAGTATAGTGCTTTAGCTGGGATAGCTGGTATTTCTCTCCCAACTGAGACAAGTCAGGGAGAAATTGGTATTGAGGTACTTAAATCTAGAATCTTGACTGAAAAATTTATTAAAAAACATAATTTACTTATACCCCTCTTTGCATCAAAAGAATGGGACCATGAAACGGAAGAACTTATTCTAGATAAGAATATTTATAATACAGATACAAAAAAATGGACAAGAAAGATTGATTATCCCTATGGCCTTATACCAAGCAGCAATGAAGCTTATGAATTATGGATCGATGAAGTTTTTTCATATGATTATGATGAGCAAACAGGCTTTATCAAAGTCTATATTAAGCATCATTCCCCAGTTCTTGCTCAGAAATGGGCAGAACTTCTTGTTGAGGAATTAAATAATTACATGAGGAAAATTGCAGTTGACGAAGCAAATTTAGCAATAGAATATCTTGAAGAAGAAATTCAACAAACTCAAAGTGAAGAGCTTAAGCTTTTATTTTACAGGTTGATACAATCCAAAATTGAAAAAAATATGTTGGCATATTCCAGAGATGAATATTTATTTAGAGTCATAGACCCTCCTTTTATGCCTGAAGAACACTCCTCACCAAACCGAATCATAATAACTTTTTTAGGCACTTTTTTAGGTTTAATATTTGGCGTAATTATAATTTTCTTTAGAGAGTGGAGATCACATAATAAAAATTAGATACTTTTCTTTTCAAAATAATAAATGATAAATATTAAAGATCCTGTTTTTGTTATCGGTGCGCCTAAGACAGGATCAACTTCACTTCACATAGAATTCTCAAACTCTAATAAGTATAATTATGCAGGGATGAAAGATACCCACCTTCTTTCTAGTAAAAATTTTTCACTAGAGGAATATTCAAAATACTTCAAGGATAATAATTATCCAATTATGGAGGTTGACCAAAATGCAGCTATATATAAAAGAACATTCATTAATATTGAAAAACATTTTGAGAATTCAACTCTAATTTATGTTGTGAGAAATCCAAGAGATAGATTCTTTTCTGCATACAAATGGCTTCTGAAGGTTGGATTAGTAGATAGCCTAGAAGATGCAATCCAAAATGAAGAAGAATTTATGATTAAGCAAGGTCTTTATAAAGAAAATATTGAAAAAAATATCCTTTTAAATTGCAAATCAAGAATCATTATTGTGAAGTTTGAAGATCTAGTCAAAAAAGATGGTATTACCTTTAATAAATTAAAAGAAATGCTTGATATTAAGACCTCAACCAATGAGAAAAAGCCCATGCTTTTACACAATAAATCGACAAAACCTAGATCAAAAATTTTGGTACAGTTGCTAAAGTGGTTTTACAGGAAAATAAAATATTTAACACCGAATTCATTAAATCAATTTATAAAATCCTCACCTATAATTAATAAAATACTTTTCAATGATAACGAAACAACATTGCCCGCAGAAGATTTAAAAAGATATCATAAATATAAAAAATATTTTCATGAAACAGAAAAGTTTATCAATAACTTAGATTTTAAAAATGGCATATTCGAAATAGAAAAGAGAATATGATCAACATAAATCATCTTTTTTTAAGGTTCTTATTTTCCTTTTCATGGATTTTTGTTCTTATTCAGCACATATTTGTAATTCAGGGAGAAACCCATAGATTTGTTTTTCTTGGTATTGCAAATAAAGTTCAGGCTTTTTGTTATTTTTTTTTAATAGCACTTTTCTTCTTTTTAAAAGGGAGATTTAAAAAACCCTCTAATCAAATAATATTACTCATTATTTTTTCATTATGTTTATTTTTTATTGGTTTAGCTTTAAATAATCCTAGCTCTGTATTTACAGATTTTGCGCTTATTGGCATGCAGATCATCTTTTTTTATTTAGGATGGGTTTTTTTCAAGGAATTAGGTAACAAAGACCTAATAAAAAAGATTTTAAATGACTCTATATTTTTTGCTTTAGTAATTGGAGTACTATTTTTTAGTTATGGATTTGAGTATCAGTCTCCCATTATAGGTTTTTATGCATTATCCGTATATGCCGTATTGAGATTTGGTAAAACATTCAATATATATTTCTGGATCATCTTGATTATGATGAATATCTTATGGGCTTTTGGTAAACAGAATTTATTGATTTCAGTAATAGGTTTAGCCCTTATATACCTCAATGGAGATCTATTTAATCCAAGACATATAAGCTTAAGGAATCTAAGTAATACTTTTCTAAGATTTATAATGTTATTTCCAATATTAATTTCTTCTGTATATATTTTAGTTTTTTCAGATTTAGAGTTTGGATCAATAACAAAGTTATTACTTTTATTAGATAGCCTGAGCTTTGATATTCCTATAAATATTCTATTTAATTACCCGGAGCTTCTTTATCAAGTACTAGATGTTTCAACAGCCTCTCGATTGTATGAACTAATTTTGGTTTTAGATCAAAACTCTAAGTCCATACTGAGTATATTTTTAGGTCAAGGATTCGGAGGAGAGATTGACCTAAGCTCTAAAAATGAATTTGTTGGGCTAGAATACACATTTGATACCACTCGAGTAGCTCAAACACTCCCAGTATACCTTTTATTAAAATTTGGTGTGTTAGGCAATCTATTTTTTATAATCCTCTTTTTTTCATACTTGAGAAAAAGAATTTACTCAAAAAATCTTTTTTATCCTTTTTTGATATGTTTTATTACAAGCATTCTTGCTTTTTCAATCACTATTTTTCATTTCATTGGTTTCTTTTGGGGTGCAATGATAGCCCAAAATAATCTAAGAGAAATTAAGAATCCATGAAAATACTTAATCAAGTTCTTTCTAAAAATATTTTGGGATACTCATTATCTGGATTAATAAGAGTGATTTCTGTCCTTATTGGGTTTTTTTTAACATTAGCAATTTCAAACAAGTTAAATCCGTCTGATGCCGGATATTTCTTTCTTATCTTATCAATTATAACTATTACTTCGTTTATTTTAACTTTTGGTAGAGAGTATAAAGTGCTTAAAGAGATTGCTATAAATAGATATCAAAACGCACCAGCAAATGATTTTATATATATTTCTAAAGAGGTTTTTCCACTTATATTCATAGGCCTTTTTTTATGTTTAATATTCCAACTTGTATCTATAAATATTGATTCAGCAAAAACTATTGATTTTTTAAGAAGCGCAATATACTCAATACCGGCGCTCACAGGAATAATTATTATCAGCTTTGCAATTCAAGGTCAGTCTCGGATATCTCTCTCAATTTTGACTTCAAGAATTTTATGTCCATTGTTTTTAATCATAGTCCTTTATTCTAATTTTTTTAGCGACATAGAGGATATTTTAAGCTCTTATGTCTTCATAGCCTGGATTTGTTTTTTTGTATCTTTGGTATTATTTTTTTTCTATGAAAAAGAAGATTATTCTAAAAAACCTAGTGATCATCTTAAAGATAGAAAAAAGAAACAAAAGATTTATTTATTTTTAATAGGAGTATGTCAACAGATCTTTATTTGGCAAGGGACTATATTAACCTCTATTTTTTTTCAGTATGACGATATTTCTGTAATTGTAATTTCGCAGAGAACAGCTCTTATTATCTCTTTTGTTCTTATAACTATTAACGCTGTAAATGCACCAAAATTTGCTCGCCTATATGCCCAGAATGACATTGCAGGAATAAAAGATTTGGCACTAAGCTCCTCCATTCTATCTATTTCATTTGGACTTATAACAGCATTCTTGATGTTTATTTTTTCTGAGAACATTATCTTGCTCTTTGGCGAAAGTTACCTTGATGGTATACCCAAACTGAAAATACTTATAATTGGTCAGATCTTTTTATGTTGTGCTGGGCCTGTGGGAGTAATATTACTTATGAGTAATAGATATAAGCAGTCTGCATTTTCATCAATATTTTCCCTTTTGCTAAGTTTACTTTTTGCATATTTTTTTAGTGAAGATATTGGACTTAACTCAATCCCAATTTCCATTGTTTTATCTCTATTTATAAAATCTTGTATGGACTTATACTTTGCAAGAAAAATACTTTTCTAAAAAAGACCCATATTATTTGCTATATTTTGCATATAAATAAATGTAAAATTTGCACATTATTTTTAATTTATTAGTTAGTTGATGAAAAAAGCTTTAATTACAGGAGTTACCGGTCAAGATGGCTCTTATTTAGCAGAGTTTCTCTTATCAAAAGGGTATGAAGTTCATGGTATAAAGAGAAGATCTTCATCTTTAAATACCGAAAGGATAGATCACATTTATGAAGACCCTCATGACCCAAATCCAAAATTCTTTCTTCATTATGGCGATATGACTGATTCTTTGAATATTCAGTCTCTTATTTTTAAAATAAAGCCAGACGAAATATACAATTTAGCTGCTCAAAGTCATGTTGCAGTTAGTTTTGAAATGCCAGAGTACACTGCAAATGTAGACGCATTAGGTACTTTAAGGATACTTGAAGCAATCAGAGCATGTGGCCTCGAGAAGACTTGCAAATTTTATCAAGCTTCAACTTCAGAGCTTTATGGGATGGTCCAAGAGATCCCACAAAATGAGACCACTCCTTTTTACCCAAGAAGCCCATATGGCGTAGCAAAACTCTATTCATACTGGATAACGATCAATTATAGAGAAGCTTATGGGATTTACGCTTGTAACGGAATATTATTTAATCACGAGAGTCCCAGAAGAGGGGAAACATTTGTTACAAGGAAGATAACTCGAGCAATTGCAAATATTTTCACTGGTCAAGAGAAATGTCTTTATCTTGGAAATATAAATTCACTAAGAGATTGGGGTCATGCAAAAGACTATGTTGAAATGCAGTGGTTAATGCTTCAGCAAAAAGAGCCTGAAGATTTCGTTATTGCTACAGGAAATCAGATCTCAGTTAGAGATTTTGTTAAGTTATCTTTTGAAGCTATAGGAGTAAAAATTGGATTTAAAGGTGCTGGATTAGATGAAGTAGGATATGTAATAGAGATAAATACTCTAGAAAAGAGTTCTCTTAAGATTGGAGACATCATTTTAAAGATTGACAAAAAATATTATAGGCCTGCTGAAGTAGATACATTATTAGGTAATCCAGAAAAGGCATCAAAGAAACTTGGATGGAAGCCTTCAATAACTGTTGACGAGCTTGCTAAAGAAATGACACTATCCGATTTAAAAAGATCTAAGCAAAATAAGCTATATCAACAAACACTCAATAAGAATTAATCATGCGTGATAAATATAATGACTACATTTATAAATGCGCTAAAACAGATTTAAAAATTATAAAGCCTGATATTAATCTTGATACTGTTAAAGATGGAAGAGGTTTTATAAGTACTTATTTTCCTGAGGATGATATTAAAGAATTTAATATCGTGTATTTTCATTCTAGTATGATAAGAGGATTCCATTATCATCCACATTTTGTAGAATATTCGCTTGTTGCATCTGGCGAGGGAATGTTTGTCTATCGAACTGATCCAAAAGATCCAGAGTCTGATAAAACATTTATCTTATCAAAAGGCATGTGTGTAAGAGTGCCCATAGGGGTTGTTCATACTATTTATTCTATTACTGAGTTGACTGTGATAGCGTCTCTTTCAAAAAGATGGGATGATTGTGACCCTCCCATTGTTCAAATTGGCGATGTTCCCAAACCAAATGATGTCTATGGATAAGTCTGTTGCTATTATTGGAGGTAATGGATTTGTCGGCTCAGAGCTGACTAAATCATTTATAAAAAAAAATTTTGATACTCAAATAATCACAAGAGATAACTATAGAGATTCTTTAAATAAAAAATATAAATATGTTGTTAATTCTGCAATGCCATCAGGGAGGTTTTGGGCTAAAAATAATCCGGATTTGGATTTCAAAGAGACTGTAGAAAAAACTTTCCGTATTAAAGATGATTTTAATCAATCGAAAATAATCCAGATAAGCTCTATTTCTGCAAAAGTCCAACTCGATACTATTTATGGGAGACACAAGCTTGCAGCTGAAGATATATTAGATAGTGAAAAAGATTTGATCATTAGGCTTGGCCCTCTGTACTCAGACTCACTTAAAAAAGGAGCTATTATTGATATAATCGAGAATAAAACAGTTTATGTGTCTGGATCGTCTAAGTATGCATTTACTCCTCTTGAATGGGTTTGTGATGAGATTGTGAATACTATTCATCTGTGTGGTATTCATGAAATTGGGGCAAAAAACTTTATTACACTTGAAGATCTAGCTGATTCTATCGGCTCAAAATCAGAATTTGTTGGGGGTCAAGATAATCAAGTTTTTTATGATGCAAAAGATGATTGCCCTGACGCTTCAGAGGTTATCAAATTTGTTAATCAAAAAAAGACTAATTAAATGAATAGAATTTTTAAACATAATGAAAAAAAAGTATATGTAGCAGGACATTCTGGTTTAGCTGGATCTGCAATTGTTAGAAGATTAAAAAGAGAAAATTGTAGTATCCTTACTGCTACTCATTCTGAGTTAGACTTAACGATTCAAAATGATGTAAACGAATGGTTTAATGAATATAGACCAGATGTGGTTTATTTAGCAGCAGCAACCGCTGGTGGCATTCATGCAAATTATGAGCGTCCAGCTGAATTTATATACAACAATTTAGAAATTCAAAATAATGTTATTAATGCCTCTTATGTTAATAAGGTTGAAAAACTATGCTTTCTTGGATCATCATGCATTTATCCAAGATTAGCTGACCAACCAATGAAAGAGACTTCCTTACTAACAGGTCCCTTGGATAAACATAATATTTGGTATGCCGTGGCAAAAATTTCTGGCTTAATGCTTATTGATGGCTATAGTAAGCAATATGGCTGCAAATTTATATCAGTAATGCCCGCAAATCTTTATGGACCTGGAGATAAGTATACTGAAGAAAACAGCCATGTTGTTGCAGCATTAATAAAGCGATTTCATGAAGCTAAAATAAAAGATATAAATGAAGTTAAAATTTGGGGAACTGGATCTGCAATGAGAGAGTTTATTCATTGTGATGATATGGCAGATGCCTGTGTTTATCTTATGGAGCATTATGATTCTCCCGATTTAGTTAATATAGGAACAGGTAAAGATATATCTATAAGTGATTTAGCTAATCTCATCAAAAAGGTAACCGCTTACGATGGCAAGATAGTTTTTGATAAGACAAAACCCGATGGGATGCCAAGAAAGGTTGTAGATACAACTAAGCTAAATAATTTAGGTTGGTTTTCATCAATAAAATTAAGAGATGGCTTAGTAGATACTTATAAAAATTACAGAGATATATCTGCAGAATAGTCAAAGATTATGTTTTTATCAAAGGATGACTTTTCTCTAGCTGTTAATCTGGTTCCCTTAATATCTGTTGATTTCTGCTTACTTGACTCATCAAATAAGCTCCTTTTTGTTAAAAGAAATTGTAGTCCAGCAAAAGATTTCTTTTTTACACCTGGTGGCAGGATTAGAAAAAATGAGAAATTTGATGATGCTATAAAAAGAATCTCAACTGACGAAGTTGGTATACCTTTAAATGCTAATTTAGGCATGATTAAAATGGGTGTTTGGGATCATTTCTATCCTGATAGTGCTTATGATAAATATACCTCAACGCATTATATTAATATCCCACTCTTTCTGAGACTCGAAGATAGTTTAAGAGAATCGCTAATAATTAAAATAGGAAAAGATTTGCAACACAATGATTTTGAATGGATAGATATTAAAAAATGTTTAAATATCCCAGGTGTTCATGATTACGCAAAAGAATATGCAAATTTTATATTTAAAAATTACATAAAAATCTAAACACACATTCTTCCTATGAAATAAAATCAGATAGATTCTGATATCATATTAAGATGCATTAAGTGTTTACTTAGTAGGATTATTTTTTAATAAATTAAGTGCATAAGCCTCATATAATCTTAATATGAAAAGAGTAGCAATAATTAGCCCTTTTTTTTATCCAGAATTAATTGGATCTGCTCCATATAATTATGATTTAGCTGTTAAATTAAGAAAAGAAGATATGATTGTTGAGGCATATTGCTCTCATCCTATGTATCCAGAATGGAAACCAAAAAAAGGCGATCTAAATGTAAATGATATTAAATTATTTAGGGGAGGCTTGTGGCTAAAATATCCTAATAAAAATATTCTAAGAAGATTGATACTTGAAACATGGTTTTTTTTCTTCATTCTAAGAAATATTTTTAGAATAAATAGAAATGATCTAGTTTTTATAATTTTCCCTCCTTCATTAATGGCATTAACTTTATTTTTTCTGAGAAAAAATACTAAGATAATAGGTATTGTTCATGATCTTCAAGCTGTTCATTTAGGAGGAGGTAGCTTTTTCAAAGAATGTCTTGGAAAAATGATTAAATTTTTTGAAAAAGCTGCCTTCAGTGTATGCAATAACTTAATCTTTCTTTCTGCCGAAATGCAGAATGAGGTTTGTAATGAATATAAAATAACAAAAGATAAATGCGCAGTCGTTTATCCTTCAATAACTATTCAAAACTTTCATAATAAAAATAACCTTACAAAAACTTTTAACAGAAATTATTTTAATATTGTTTACTCTGGAGCACTTGGCCAAAAGCAAGATCCTGATCAGATTTTTAAAACTGCAAAATTGTTAGTGGAAAAAAATACAAAACTAAGATTTTATTTTTTCTCAAATGGCCAAGAATTCGATAGATTGAGGGAAATGAACTCATCTGAAAATATTATTTTTAAGGACTTAGTGAAAAAAGAAGATTTACCAGAATTGCTAGCAAGATCAGACTTACAATTAATTTCACAAATACAGGGATCATCAAAAGGATCACTTCCATCAAAGCTTCCAAATATTCTTGCCTCTGGAACTCCAGTTCTCTCAATTACTGATAAGGGGTCAGAGCTTCAACAGATACTTGAAAATCAAGAAGGTTGTTTTATTTTGAATGAATGGGACACAAAAAAGATAACTAAGTTAGTTGATATGCTAAGTGCAAAAGAAAATAATAGTTATAACCGAAAAGATAAATTAGAAATATTTATGCCCGACTATATTGTAAAGATTATAAAAAAGATGATTTCCTAAAATAATTCAGATTGTTTCAAAATGTTTTTTTATTACAAAAGTAATTACTCTAAAAGTATAATTATCAAATGAAAAATGCTGTAATTTTTGGTGGTACTGGTTTTATTGGAACTTTTTTTGCTATTCATTTAATTAATAATGAAAAATATCAAAAAGTTTATCTATATGATCATGAAACAATTAAAGAAAAAGACTCAATCTATAGAAATAAATTAATTAGTGGAAATAAAAATATTATTCAGGTGAAAGGAGATGTCAGAAATGAAATTAATTGGTCACCAGACTCTGATATAGACCTTATCGCAAATATGGCTGCAATTCACCGCGAACCCGGCCACAAAAACTTTGAGTACTTTGAAACGAATATATTGGGTGCTAATAATGTTTGTAATTGGGCTGAAAAACACGGTTGCAAGAAGATAATTTTTACTAGTTCTATTGCTCCATATGGGCCAAGTGAAACTGAAAAAAACGAAAGCTCAATTCCAGTTCCAGAAACAGCTTATGGCTCCTCTAAACTTGTTGCAGAAAAGATTCATGAAAAATGGCAGCAAAAGTGTCAAAAAAATAAATTGGTTATAGTCAGGCCTGGAGTAGTTTTTGGTCCTGGAGAGGGCGGTAATGTCTCCAGATTGATAAAGGCTGTCAATAAAAGATACTTTGCTTACATGGGGAATAAAGATACTAGAAAAGCAGGGACATATATCAAGGAACTATGTTTGGCTATGACTTGGACTTTAGATTATCTAAACGAGTACTCAGAAAACTATGTTTTATTTAATATGTCCATGAACCCGGGACCATCAATTAAGGAATATGTGGACTCAATCTTAAAAACTTTAAATAAAAAAAGCTTCATTCCAAGCGTTCCAAGTATATTACTTTTTATCTGCTCCCACATCATTGATCTTTTTGCAAAACCACTTCGCATAAATCATCCTTTTAGTCCGGTTAGAATAAAAAAGTTAATGCGTTCAAATAATATAATGCCAAACTTTTTAATTGAATCTGGATATAAATTTACTTTTACTCTGGATGATGCAATGGAAGATTGGAAAAAAGACTGTCCTGAAGAGTGGGTTTAATAAAATATTTGTATGATAGTTTTTAAAAATATCAGCAAACTTAAACCTTTTATGATTCTTAATCAGAAATATCATAAAGCTATATCTAAAAAACAAAGTTCTCCTGAAATTATTTGTATTTCGTCTTATGATCCAAAAAAAAATGAGGTTAATTCTAGATATGTAAACTTAAAAATCATAGATAATGAAGAATTTATTTTTTTTACAAATTATAATTCAACTAAATCTAAAGAGTTTTTTCTTCACAATCAGATATCTGCTTTAATTTACTGGGAATCAATTAATTTGCAAATCAGGATGAAGGCTAAAATTGTTAAGAAATCGATTGAGTTTAATGAGAATTATTTTTTGACAAGATCACCAGAAAAGAATGCATTGGCAATTAGCTCAAAACAATCAAACATTGTTGAAAGTTTTGATATTGTTAAAAAAAAATATAAAAAGGCTTTATTAGAAGAAGATTTAACGAATTGTCCTGACTACTGGGGAGGCTTCTCTTTTACACCATTTGAGATTGAGTTTTGGGAAGGAAATAAGTTCAGAATTAACAAAAGAGATTTATTTATACAAAATGAAGAATGGAAACATTTTATTTTAGAACCATAATTAGAGTATGAAAAAGCTATATTTTGTTATAAAATTCTCACCCATAATGTTGTTTAGCCTCAATTGAATAGTCCTAGTGTATCCGGTAATCTCTCATCGTAATTAAAAACAAAAAATTTTCTTTAATCAATGAGAATATTAGCGCCAAAGAGCTAATGCTTATTGGCTCTGATGGAAAAAAACTTGGTCTAATTTCTAGGAATGAAGCCTTGGAAAAAGCCAAGGACGAGAATTTAGACCTTGTCCAAGTTTCACCCAAAGAATCACTTCCTGTTGTTTGTAAACTTATGGACTACGGGAAGCATATCTTCACAAAGAAAAAAAATACTTCGTCTTCTAAAGGAAGAACAAAGAAGAAATCTCTTAAAGAAATAAAATTCAGACCTTCTACAGATGTAGGAGATTACAACATAAAATTAAAAAAGATAAAAAGCTTTATTCTTGACGGAGATAAGACTAAAATAAGCGTCCGTTTTAGAGGAAGAGAGATTTTGAATAGTGATCTTGGTCTTGAGCTTCTGCAAAAACTAAGTGATGAACTTAGAGATATAGCATCAGTAGACCAAGAACCTTCACTAGAGGGAAGGCAACTATTAATGATTCTATCTCCTTTAAAGAAAAAAAATTAATGAAATATAGTTTAAAGAGATGGGATATAAATTAAAGACACATTCTGGAGCCGCTAAACGCTTTAAGGCTACTAGTAAGTCTATTAAAAGTAGAAGTGCAAACAGAAATCATATTCTCTCAAAACAATCTACAAAGAGAAAGAGACATAACAGAGGGTTGAATAAGCTTGGAGGTACTGTTCTTAAGATGGCATCTAGGCTTATTAATAAATAATATGCCAAGAGTAACAAAATCACTTCAAGCTAAATCAAGACACAAAAAAGTTTTGAAGGCAACCAAAGGCCACTATGGAGCTAGAAGTAGATTATTTAAAACTGCTAAACAATCCAGTATAAAATCTCTTCAATATGCTTTTAGAGATAGGAAAAATAAGAAAAGAAGTTTTAGGGCTCTATGGATATCTAGAATAAACGCAGCGGCAAGATTTCACGGATTCTCATACTCACAGTTAATGAGTGGCTTAAATAAAAAAAATATTTTGCTTAATAGAAAAATACTCTCTGAAATCTCCATAAATGACAGCGCAGCTTTTGAAAAGGTTGTTAAAAAGGCACTAAACTAGACACTCAATGTCTGTTCTAGACAAAGTCAACCCTCCAATCATAAAGAAAAGCTTGGGGACTTATCATCCTATAAATGAAACTAAACTTTACTTAACTAGCTTTTTTAAAAAATTTGGTTTTGAAGAAGTTGGTGGTCCAGAAATTGAATCTGAAGAATTTAACTTCGATATGTTAAATATAAAAAAGACTCATCCAGCGAGACAAATGCATGATACATTTTATGTTCAAGGGGGAAAAGCGGTTCTTAGAACTCACACTTCCCCTGTTCAGGTAAGAGCTATGCTTAAAACAAATCCTCCATTTGCTTTTACTTCTGCAGGCAAGGTATATCGAAAAGATGATGATGCAACGCACCTTCCTATGTTTCATCAAGTTGAGGGGATATATGTAGATAAGGATGTTACTTTTGCAAATCTCAAGTCATTGATACATGATCTACTGTATGATCTTTTCGGAAATGATACACAGATTAGATTTAGGCCCTCTTATTTTCCATTCACAGAACCCTCTGCAGAAGTTGATATATTATCGGATTCAGGTAAATGGCTTGAAATATTAGGATGCGGAATAGTCAATCCTGTTGTGCTAGAAAATTGTGGCATTAACTCAAAAGAATTCAGTGGTTTTGCTTTCGGTTTAGGAGTTGAAAGAATTGCTATGCTCAAATATGGAGTGAACGACATAAGAGACTTTTACAAGTCAAATCTTGATTTCCTTTTAAAATTTAAATGAAGTTTATTTATAAAGATATTCTAAGATTTTTGGATGACAAACCCTCTAAAGATTCTTTATCTGAAAAGCTTTTTCAGCTAGGTCATGAACATGAAGTTAAAAACGATATTTACGATATGGAATTAACGCCAAATCGAGGAGACTGCCTTTCTTTGAATGGCATCGCAAGGGACCTCAATATCTTTTATAGCCATTCAAATAATTTGGAGATATTTGAAGATGATATACAAAAACTAGACATTAATCTTAAAAACCTCTCTGTAGATGATTGCCCGAAAATATCTTTTTTAGAAATTGAAATTTCGAACCCAACCACAAAATATGAATCATCTATTGAAAATTATTTTGAAAAACTGAATATAAATAAAACCAATTTTTTTGTTGATATTGCAAATTATTTATCTTACGAACTTGGGCAACCCCTTCATTGTTACGACCGAGAAAAAGTTAGTTTGGACTTAACTTTTAAAAAAGAGAAATGCGATGAGGACTTTGATACTTTGCTTGATTCAACAATTCGATTAACTGGAGCAAATTGTGTCTTTTTAGATAAGGATAAGATTATTAATCTAGCTGGAATTATGGGAGGAAAATCTTCATCTTGTGACAAAACAACAAGAAAATCCCTTATTGAATGTGCTTATTTTAATCCTGAATCCATAATGGGGAAATCTGTAAAATATAATTTAGTCTCAGATGCTGCCTATAAGTTTGAGAGAGGAGTTGATAGATCAATGCAGGAGTTTGCTCTTAGAAGATTTATCAATATAGTTAGTAAACATGCAAATATAAAAAGCTTAAGGCTTAAATCTTATGATTTTGCTAAATATCAAAAAAGAATAATTAAAACTGACGAAATAGCTGTTGGAAAGATCCTTGGCACTAGTGTAAAAAGAGATAATTTTTTAGATAGTTTAAATAAACTTGGGTTTAAGGCTAAAAATCAAATAGAGGTTCCACCACATAGGCATGATGTTATGTCCGAAAATGATATAGCTGAAGAGATAGCGAGAATAATTGGATATGAAAATATTCAGGCTCATTCTTTTACAACACCAAGCATTACGACAACATCAAATTTTCAAAAGATAGAGTTAATTAGAGACTTAATGGTAAAAAAAGGATTTACTGAAGTAATTAATTATCCCTTCTCATCTGAAAAAGAAGATAAATCTATCTCCATAGATAATCCACTTGATGTAAACAAAAGATATTTAAGAAAGAGTCTAAAAGACTCTCTTATCGAAAATCTTTTATACAACGAAAGAAGACAAAATAACTCTATCAAGTTATTTGAGATTTCAGATATTTATCATGACAGCAAAAATTATGAAAATTCACAATATCTGGCTTTGATAGCAGCTGGGAGAATTGGCAATAATTATAGAGATTTCTCACAAAAAATTAATAAAAAATACTTACATGATTTATTTGAAAATATTTTAAAAAAAGATCAAATTCAGATTTCATCCATTCCCCGTGAAAATCTTAATTCGAAGTCAAAAGACAATATCTTCTTTTTAGAATTAAATATCGGGGATATTGATCATAACTTAGTTGAATATGAGACCCCAGAAATAACAAGAGAATTTTTTTCAACAAGATTTGATGAAATATCTGAATTTCCTTCAAGCACAAGAGACTTTTCATTTTCCATTACAAATATTTCAAGCTATAACAAGGTTATCGAGCTCATAGAATGTTTCAATCATCCTGATTTAAAAGATTCATTTATATTTGACTTCTATTTAGATCATAAATCATTGTCTATTAAGCTGGGCGTTAGAATGATCTTCCAATCAAATAAAAAAACTTTATCAGAAGAGCAAATTGTAGTTAACTATCAAAAATTACTTTCTCCAATTCTAGATTTGGATGGTGTCACAATCCCAGGAATGCAGAAATGACTGGTAACTAATTAAACAAAAATACTCTATAATCTAAATGTTTTATAATTTAAAAATGATCAACAAAAATAATACCATTTTCTTGTTTTTACTTATTTTTTCTGGATTCACATTAAATCAAGAATTAAGTCCAGACCAGATAGAAATGGTAAGACAAGCTGTTGAAGCAAACAATTCTTCATACATTGATTCAGAGGTTGCAGATGATGAAATTGAAGAATCAACTTTACCAGTCAAAGTAGTTGAAGATTCTAATCTTGATATGCAAGGAAAGAAATATGGATATGATTTCTTTTCAACTATCTCAACTTCGATTTCTGGCAGAGGCGATTTGCCACTACCAAATGATTATAAAATTTCTTTGAGGGATGAGCTTACTCTAATATTATCAGGCTCAAAAGATGCTATTTATGATTTAAATGTAAAGCTTGATGGGACGATACTAATACCAGAGCTTGGGTCAATTTACATAGTCAATAAAGATTTCGGAGAAGTTAAAGAATTGCTTTCCAATTTGATATCACAATCCTATATAGGTGTGAATATCGATATTATGATCAAAAATGTAAGCGCGAAAAAAATTAGTATTGTTGGAGCTGTAAAAAGTCCAGGTACTTATTTAGTTAATCCCTTTAGCACTATTACAAGCGCTTTATCATACTCAGGCGGTATCTCAAAGATAGGAACATTAAGAAACATAAAACTTATAAGAAATAATGGGAAAGTTTTTGAATTTGACTTATATGATCTTCTTATTAAAGGAGATAGATCGCGGGATATCAGTGTCGAAGCTGGAGATACAATATTAATTGAACCTGCTAAAAATTTTATCTCACTAGACGGTGCAGTAAATCGACCTGCTGTTTATGAGTATTTGGATGGAGAAAGTGTCTCTGATATTGTTTTTTATGGTTTAGGCTTTAAAAAAACTGCAAATGAATCAAAAGTTTCCTTGAGCATATTGGATAAACAGTCCAACAGTTTAAATCAAAAAGAAATTGATGATCTTTCATTTATTCTTGAAAATGTTACTGAAATAGAAGTTTTTGATTTTCCTACTGAACCCAACAAAGGTGTGAGAGTTTATGGAGCTGTAGATCAGCCAGGTTACTATAAATTAAGTGACTTTCCTTCTCTTGAAAGTTTGATTACATCCTTAAAATTTGTAGAAGTTTATCCATGGCTTGCCGCTTTAGAACAATTTGATGAAGATTTAAATCTTCGAGAAACCATTTTATTTAGCCTTAAAGATCCAACCACATATGCCTCAATAAATTTGCTACCGAATTCAAAAGTTTTTTTCTTTAACAATAGAGATCCTATTAATAAAGATATGTTGAAACCTACAACCGTTGCGAATATTGATAATTATTCGCTTAATTTAGAGTTTAGATCTGTAAAGTATCCAATGCCTGTCGCTGGTAAATTCAGAGCTTCCGATTTCATTGATTTTTTAGGATTTGATATGACTGATGTTGATCCAATTGCATCATATGTAAGTCCTATTGATGATATTGTTATTAGGAAAGATTATAGGGAAATGACTATTGAAACAAAGAAGTTTCATTCTCTATCTTTCAGGGTCCCAGAGAATAATATAATTAATGTATCAATATCTGGAGAGATTGAATTTCCAGGCTCATATAGTTTGTCACCTTCAAGCTCTCTTCAAGACTTATATCTACTTGCTGGAACTTTTACAAGCAATGCTTTCAAAAAAGGTATTATTTTAAATAGAGATAGCGCAAAAGCTCAGCAGCTAAGAGCAATAGAGGAAGCCAAAAATACAATTAACGATGTCATTCTTTCAAATGCTCAAAAAGGATCTGATGTTCTCTCTCCCGAATTATTAGTTTATCTTAATAAGCCCATTGATACTGAAAATTTAGGAAGAGTCTCTGGAAATTTGACTCCCGGCTCTGAATTATCTCAAGCATTTACTCTTCAAGATGGTGATGAAGTCTTTGTTCCCAAAAATCCATTCACCGTTACAGTGGTTGGAGAGGTTTTTTCACCTGGGACAATTATTTATGACGATAAGTACAGTTTTAAAGATTTAATTGAATCAGCTGGAGGGTTTAAGGAATACGCCGATATTTCAAATATTTATATTATTTCAGCCGATGGATCAACAAAACAGGCTAGAAGAAATATCTTCTTACAAACAATAAATATAGAAATTGGTGATACCGTGGTTGTTCCAAGAAAAATTAACATTAGAAGCACTCTCTCAGATAGCCTTCTTCCCCTCACTCAGTTACTTTCAGATTTAGCTTTTTCAAGTGCTGCAATTGACTCGCTTAAGTCCAATTAAAATCTCTAATTTAGTAAGATTAAGAGTTTATTACTCTCTGATAATTCTTATCCTTTTACCATATCCATTTTATTCCGATAGCTTTGAGTATAACTCTTTTAATAATCATGGGTCGATTGGCCTAATAAATATTCCCACTGCAAGATTTTTAGATGAATCTGCCTATGGCATAACTTTTTATGATGGTCAGCCTGATCAAAAAATAACTTTAACATCTTCTCCGTTTGACTGGCTTGAGGCATCTTTCTTCTACACCGCAATTGATGGAAGAAGACCAGAAGGATTCACCTCTGACTACAAAGATAAAGGTTTTAATTTTAAATTAAGATTAAAAGAGGAGGGTATTCTACCTGCCATTGCGGTCGGTGCTTATGATATAGGTGGAACAGGTCTCTACGGAGGAGAATACTTAGTGGCTAGTTATGGACTTCAGAATTTTGATTTTCATTTAGGGATGGGATGGGGGCAGTTGTCGGGTGGGACAAGAGTAAAAAATCCATTAATTTACTTAGATGAAAGATTTAAAAATAGATCAACAATTCAAGGAGGAGGGAATTTCCAAGGAACTGGAGAGTTTCGTGCTGGAGACTTATTTTCCGGGAACAAAGCTTCAATATTTTATGGAATGACATATGTTCCTAATGAACGACTTATTTTTAAAATTGAAAATGATCCTATCCTTACACCTGGTAAGCTGCCTTATGAGAAAAGTAAGAGCAACATAACATTTGGAGTTGACTACAAAATAAATAAAAATTTCACAATTGGTTTATCTAGTGAAAGAGATTCATATTATTCTCTGAGATTTAATTATAAATACAACTCATATTCTGCAAAAGAGAGAAAAACTTATGTGCCAGCAAAAACAAAAGAGGATGATGACAATAATAGAAAGCTTATAAAAAATTTAAGAGAAAATGGAATAGGTGTGAACAAGATATTAGAAACATCAGATGCAATTGGTATTGAGCTAACTCAATTTATTCATCCAAATTTAGATGTAATTGAGGAAATAATTTCACAGGCGTCCTTTGATGCTGGAATTGATAAAGAGGTAAAAACAAACTTAAAGATAGTTGACCTAGATGTTATTGCTGAGATTGATGAATCTTTTGTTAGAGATGCAAATGTGACATACGAAAGAAAGAGAACAAGTAACTTTAATACTGATAATAGAATCTCTTTTAGGCCATTTTTAGCATCAAGGGAAGAGTTCTTCAAAGGTGCGATACTTCTCGAGAACAATAGTGAATATGTATTAAAAGATAATTTTATTTTTTCTTCAAACCTGAAATATTCAATTTATGATAATTTTGATGATCTAAATATTCAACCTAGAGATACATATCCAGCTCAAGTAAGATCGGATGTAAAAGATTATTTAAAAAATTTCAGTGAAAGGGTGATTATTGGAAGAGCGCAAATCGATTACTTTTTTACTCCAAAGAAAAATAATCATATGATGTTTACCGCAGGCATTTTAGAAGAGATGTTTTCAGGTGCAGGGTTTGAATATTTATATTTTAATCCAGAAAATAATTATGCTTTAGGCTTTGAAGTATTTGACGTAATAAAAAGAGACTATGATTTGAGATTTGGTAATCTTGATTATAAAAATGTTACTGGATCTGTTAATTTTTACTACCGAAATTATAATTTAATTCCATTTGATCTAGAGATGTCTTATGGAGAGTACCTAGCTGGAGATGAGGGAATTACTCTAGATATATCTAGATCTTTTCCAAATGGCACAAAATTTGGAATTTTTGCTACATTTACTGATGTTTCATCTGAACAATTTGGTGAAGGTTCTTTTGATAAGGGAATTTACTTTAA
>MDTG01146349.1_pt1 | contig 19111 bp, 23 predicted proteins | sample 811421 | NCBI WGS metagenome assembly MDTG01 (sample SAMN05326645, study PRJNA326480) | marine metagenome | isolation source: seawater | place: Pacific Ocean: South East | collected 2011
CTTCACCTCCGCGCCGAGACGCCGGGCGGCCAGCGCCTGGTTCGCGCCCTTGCCTCCGGGATGGCGGGCCAGCCGGGCCCCGCCAACCGTTTCGCCCGGCCGGGGCAGGGCGGGGCCGGTGGCCACGATGTCGAGATTGACGGAGCCGACAACGGTGATCATGCCCGCTCCATCAGCGAAGCGATGAGGCCGAAGAAGCCCTCCGCATCGGCGGCGGTGACCCAGTCATGCGGGCCGCCTGCGGTTTCGCTGAGACAGGTCTGGCCGAAGCGCTCGCCTTCCTCTGTCACGACGCTGACCGTCGTGGCCTTCGCCTCGAACAGGTGCGGGGCCAGCAGGAAGGCGACCGTGGACGGGTCGTGCATCGGCGATTTGCGCCCTTCCTTCCACCGGCCTTCCAGCTCGTTTCCGGCTTCCAGCAGCTGCACCATGATGGCGGCGCGTTCGGTCTGGACGGCTTTGAGCCGCTCGATCCGCGGCAGCTCTGCGCGCACCGTGTGAGTCACGTCGAGGCTCATCACCGTTGCCGGAATGCCGGACTGGAACACGATGGCCGCGGCGTGCGGGTCTGCAAAGACATTGAACTCCGAGAAGGGGGTAATGTTACCGCCCTCGCTGTCGGCGCCCGCCATCAGGATGAGGCGGGAGATGCCCTCGGCAATTGACGGGTCCAACACCAGCGCGGCGGCGATATTGGTCATCGGGCCGGTCACGACGAGCGTGTACTCGCCGGGCGCGGCGGCCTTCAGCGTTTCGACAAGGAAGGGCACGGCATGGCTATCGGCGAGTGGACGGTCGGGTTCGAACGGGGCGAGACCGGCAATGCCGCTTTCCCCGTGAAAGTCTTCAGCGGTCACAGGCGCGCGCAGGATCGGGCGCGGGCAACCGGCATAGACCGGCACCTCGCTGCGCCCCATCAGCTGGCACATCATGCGGGCGTTCCGGCTGGTCAGCGCGAGCGGCACGTTTCCGGCCACCGTCGTGATCGCGCGCACGTCAAGCGCATCGCTCGCCAGCGCCATCATCAGCATCACGGCATCGTCGACGCCGGGATCGCAATCGATAATCAGGGGCAGGCTCATGCGTGTGAGGCCCGTTCAGCCCGCAGGTCTGCAATCGCATCCAGGAAAGGCTTGTCCAGCGGCGGACTTTCCATCGGCATGCCAAGTGCTTCGAGTGCCATGTCTGCTGTTACCCTCTCCCTTTTCCGTCCCCTGAGCCGGGCGATCATGCGGCTGGTGGCGACGGTGCGCCCCTTTGAGACGAATGTATGCCGGAAACACATATAGGTTCCGTCCCAGCCGACCATACGGGTCTGCAGTTCGAATTTCTGGGGAAACTTCATCGAGTGAAAGTAGGTGAGTGCTTCGTATTGGATGATGGGGATCCAGCCGCGCTTGCGGAACGTCTTCATCGTGCCGGTCCGGAACATGAAATTCATGATGCCGAGATCGGTGATCGAGGCGTAACGGGAATTGGTCATGTGCCCCATCGGGTCATGGTCGCCGATCCAGACGCCGGTGCGGATGGTGTGCACATCGAGGATGTGCGTTCGGGTCTTTGAAAACCATGCCCAGAGCATGATCCTGAGGAGCCGGAAAAACAGGTTCATCGGGGCGGAACGCCTCCTGGTGGCAGGTCCAGACATGACGGAAAGTTGCCGGGCCCTGCAGCTCCCGCTGCACAGTCCGGCGTCCTCCCAACTGCGACTATGAGGTGGATACAGCCGAATGCAAGTCCGGGCGGGGCGGGCCGCGCTGCGGTAACCATGCCAGAGCCCAAAAAAAGGGCCAGTTCGTTCTGAACTGGCCCGAAGAGCAGGTAAGATGGAGAAGCACCAGCATTGGGACTTCACAGGACTTATGCGCGCCCCACGCAGACCGTTCCAAATCGTCTGGGAATTATGGTTAATAAAACAAGGGATTGGGTTAAGCTTGTTTGCGCCGCCCGTAGAGGATGAGCAGCGCAACCAGGCCGATTGAGGTGCCCTGGCTTGAGAACGCCTCCAGCATCAGGGCGAAGAACCAGGATGGCAGATTGGTACGTGTCTGTGCCTCTGTCAGGATGTTGCCTTCGCCCGAACCAAGCAGTTCCGCATTGGCGGCCTCGATCTTCGCCTGCAGTTCATCGCGCCGCTTGGCGAGGCCGAGCTCGTTCTGCGCGTCACGATAAGGCTTCTGCTCGGTACGCCCCACACGCTCAACCTCGGAGAGATAGGCTTCCAGGCCTTCGACCGAGCGGGTCTCCGGCGGAATGCCTTCCAGCTGGCGGCGCCAGTCAGCGATCTGCGATTCCAGCACGCTGCGATTGGCATCGGCCCGCACGACTTCTTCGGCGGCTGCCGTGTTGTTTGCCGCGATGAACCGCTCGGTCCCGATGATGGAGGTGCCCATGCCGGCCAGCGCGAAGATGAGGGCGCGCCAGCCTTCCTTCATGCGGTGATTGGCCGTGTGCCAGTAAAAGAAGGTGAAACCGCCGAAGGAGATGACGGCAGCGATCACACCGGTCCAGCCCCAGATGCCGGATTGGAGCGGATCGGCAACCGAGCTGGAAAAGGCCTGGTAATTGGCAAAGCCGGACAGCGCCGCGGCCGCCAGACCGGCCGTCAGGAAAACCAGCGCCAGCAGGGAGATGATGAATTTCTCCCCATTGAACGGCTTCTTTTCCTTCGGCTTCAGGTGCGGGAAGCGTTCTTCCAGCTTGTCGGCCTCGCCGAGCGTTCTGACTTTCGCTTCATGCCTGGCGAGGTTGCGGCTGACCTTCGCCGGAGCCGGTGTGAACTCGCCATCACGGACCTGCGAGGCAACAGCCGGGACGAGGGCCCCGGTATCCTCGATCAGTTCAGCGTCGAGGGGAGGGGGCTGCATCTCCTGGATGCGCTGGCGGCGGACCTCTTCCTTCAGGCGGACCAGCTCCGCGAAACTGCCATGGCTTTCGCAGTTCGGGCAGTAGAACGTGCCTTGCCTGCGATTGAGAATAAGCGAGTTTTCACCTGCCTCACGGCAGTCCGGCGTGAGGTCACAAAGTGTGCGGACTTCGCTGTCGTCCTGGCTCGACTCGAAGTCGACACCAAGTTCCTCAAGCTGCTGGATCGCCTGCAGGAGACGTTCATCCGCCATGAAATCTGACCCCGTTCGCATGGCGCGAACGCGCCCCGGCACGGGGAATGTCTATCCGAATCCCTGCATTGCAGTCACCCCCGGCTGTCACCCGGTTTGTGCAGGCCCCGCCGCCCGGTGCGCGGGCAGGCAGAATAACGCATAAGTGACGCCTGATTCATCTTTACGGTAGCGGCACACCGCGTAAGAATGCCCTTAACCTGCCGGATGAATAGAGGTCCGGTGGAAGACTATCTGTCATCTGGAGGAACTGTATGACCCTGCCGCGCTCTCTGGCGATTCCAAAAAACTGGAAGACCTTCAATTACGCCAGTTTTTTCTCGGCTTTCGGCTATCCCGTTCTGGGCGTTGCGCTGTTTGTGACCATGGTTCTGCTGGGCATTTTCCTCAGCCATCTCACTTTCCACTGGTGGTACCTGCTGATCGCCTTTGCCGTGATCGCGTTCACGATCTTTGTCTGCAATGCCGGCATCGGACCGCTGCACCGCATCCTGCAGCACCGGGCAGGGGAACTCGCCGTGCCGGGGCAGGTGCTGACCATGATCAACCTCGTCATCGCGATGCAGGGCAATGTGAAGGACTGGGTGAACTACCACTCCCAGCACCACCGCTTCTCCGACAAGCCGGGCGACCCGCACAACCCGTTCGAATCCAAGCGCTGGGCCTGGGTCGGCTGGATCCTCTGGCGCGACAAGAAGGATATGGAACGCCCGCTGGCGATGTGGCTGAAGAACCAGCCGGTCATCGTGTGGATGGACCGTTTTTATAATGAAATCAGCCTTGTGGTGCACCTCGTCATTCCGGCAGCGATCTATCTGATCGTCTGGGCAGCGGGCGGTTCGCTGGTGCTGACAGCGCTACTGCATGCCAGTGTCGTGATCGGCCGGGCCATCCAGTTCCACGCGACCGTCTACGGCATCAACGTGCTGGGCCACCTGAAGACGCCCATCTGGGCGGACCATCTGATCGGACTGCTGACAGGCGGCGAGGCGTTCCACGATCACCACCATTCCGAGCCGACCAGCGCGCTGCACCGGCCGCGCAAGGGTGTGTGGAACCGGATTGTTGATTACAATGGCACGATCCTGCTCGCGATGGAGAAAATCGGCTGGGTCCGGAATCTGCGCATCGCGCCGCAATTTGCCTGACCGGCCGCCTGAAAAGGCAATCAAAAACACCGTCTATGGACCGTCTATAGACCCTATATAGCGACCTGGTTTCGCCGGGTGCGGATCAAAAATGAGAGACCGGGAGCGCGCAAGCCTCCCGGTTTTTTGTTTTGCCACTTGTGCGGGCCGATCCTCTCCCCATCTCGTTTGACGGGCCGGGGGGCCAGCAGAGGAGGGACTCCCATGGCCCAGACAGACGACAAGACGCAATCCCCGGCCAAAATACACTCCTACATTCTTCTCGACCGTACCGGCTCGATGTCATCCATCTGGGATGAGGCGCTGAGCTCGGTGAATGCCTATGCCGCCAACATCGCCGGGCAGGCCGGGGATGTTGTGCCCCAGATCACGCTCGCCGTGTTCGATGCGCAGGACGGCCTCCAGTTCGATGTGCTGCGCCGCGCCGTGCCGCCGGAAGACTGGCAGAAGTTGACCGACAAGGAAGCAAGCCCGCGAGGGATGACGCCGCTGTTCGACGCCATCGCGCGGCTGATTTCCATCGCGGAAGCCGACAGTCCGGAGAAAGCCGTCATCGTCATCATGACCGACGGGGCCGAGAATGCCTCCCGCGAAGTGACGAAAGCGGGCGTGAAAGCTGCGCTCGACCGGGCGGAAAAGCGCGGCTGGGAAATCGTCTTCCTCGGCGCGGAGTTTGCGAACTTCGCCGATGCCGACGCGGTCGGCATTTCGGCACGCAAATCCATGGCCATGGGCCGTGGCCGGATGTCGGAATCGATGACCCGGCTCGCCCGCAAGAGCCAGTTCTATTACGCCTCGGAGGTCGGTGCGCCGGTCGAATTCGACGAAGCAGACCGCGAAGAGGCCGGCGAGGCGGATGTTCAGCAGAGAACCGGTGAGAAGCGGAAAGGCTTCTTCATACGGAAGAAATAAGCCGAAACTGAACGCCTGTTCAGACTGGAAGGCCCGCCGGCATCCCGGCGGGCCTTTTACCTTCCAAACGGCAACAAGCCGCCACGAACGCGCCTCAATCCTAACCGATCGTTTATCTCAATCGGGCCGTGGGGGCCTCAGACGCACGCGGCCGGCGGTTCCGGCCATAAAACTGGGCCATAAAACTGGAAGGGACGCCGGGATGAAATCCTTCATCGCAAAACTGACATTCGGAGCCGCCGCCATCGCGCTGGCAGGGACGGCAAGCGCCAAGATTCAGCCGGAACCTCCGGAAGATCCGGGGGCGGTACATTCCTATATCCTGCTCGACCGGACAGGTTCCATGTCCGACATCTGGGAAGAGGCGCTTGGCTCCGTCAACGCCTATGCCGCCAGTGTCGGAGAGGCCGATGAAGGCGAGGTGGATGGTGAGGATATCGAGACCGATGTCACGCTCGCTGTGTTCGACTATCAGGACGGCATGCAGTTCGACGTGCTGCGCGACAGCGTGAAGGCCGAGGACTGGAACAATGTTACCGATGACGAAGCCAATCCGCGCGGGATGACGCCCCTGTTCGACGCGATCGGACGCATGGTGAGCCTTGCCGAAGCCGACCAGCCGGAAAAGGCCGTCATCGTCATCATGACCGACGGGCTGGAAAATTCCTCCCGTGAGCTGACGAAAGATGGCGCCAAGGCGGCGCTGGCACGGGCAGAAGCGAAAGGCTGGGAAGTTGTCTTCCTCGGCGCCGAATTTGCCAGCTTCGACGATGCCGAAAGCGTTGGCATGGATGCCCGCAAGACGATGGCCGTCGGCCAGGGCAGCATGCAGGACAGCATGTCGGCGCTCGCCAAGAAATCCCGCGCCTATGGCAAGGGCGAAGAAGCCGAGATCGAATTCAACGAAGAAGACCGCGCCCTCGCCGATGAGGAAGGCGTGAAGGAACGCCAGAACCGGTAAAGCCCGAACCTCCAACGGGCTGCACCGGCGACCCCCTGCAAACCGCGCGCCCGGAAAAGGAAGCCCGCCTCAGCAATGAGGCGGGCTGTTTCCTGTGCGGAGTTATCCGCCTCCGCCAAGTATCGCGCCCGCGATCACGCCGCCGCCGACAAAGACGGCAATGAGAACCAGGAACGCGAAACAGCCGAGGCCACCGGATTCATAATCGCCTGAGACCGCTTCCATCGGGGTCTTCGGCCCCTTGGTGAACACCGCTCCGACAATCCAGCCGGCAAACAGGCCGGCGACGGCTCCGATCCACATGCTGGGTGTCATTGGCTTTTCCCCGTCCTTCTGAAGATGACCGTGTGAAAGTCTAGCACGCGATACAAGGCGGGTCATGGACCGGGTCGGCCGCGCAGCGTTTGCCGGGAACAGGCGGTCACATGGACTTGGGCACCGTCGCCCCGGTATGTTCCTCCCATGACCGATAATTTCCTCGACAAAGTCTACCGCGTTTCCGGCAATGACGGGATGCGCGATCTCTACAATGCATGGGCCGGCAAATACGATCAGGACATCCTGAAAACTGGCTACGCCACGCCCCGGCGCGTCGCCGAAGCGCTTGCGTCCGCCTTGCCGGACAAGGACGCGCCGATCCTGGATTTCGGATGCGGCACCGGCCTGTCCGGCGCGGCCCTGGCGGAGGCGGGCTTCACGCAGATCGACGGCACGGACCTGTCAGGCGAAATGCTCGCCGTGGCGCGCAATAAAGGCATCTACAACAAGCTGTGGGAAACCGACCCCTCCGTGCCCCTGCCGGTGAAGCCGGGGGACTACCGGGCGGTGACGGCGATTGGCGTGATCAGCGTTGGCGGAGCGCCTGCGTCGGTCTATGACGACCTCCTCGCGATCCTTGCCCCCGGTGACCTGCTGGCCTTTTCCCTGAACGACCAGAGCATGGTGATGGACGAGTATGGCGGCCGCCTGAAACGCAGCATCGCAGGCGGAGATGTCGCCGTCCGGTTTGAAGAATATGGCCCCCACCTCGCCGCGCATGGCGAAAACGCCGGCGCCACGGTGTATGTGCTGGAACGGCTCTGAGGCGGGCAGGGGCTAGTATGACTGCGCCGGTTTGACCCGCGAGGTGGCCCGGTCGGCATAGAAACCCGCGATCAGATCGCTGAGCGGTTTGTCCGTGTCGCCATAGTCTATGCCGTCGGTCCAAAGGGCGGCGGTGCAGAGGTCTGACACGAAGCGGCCCATCCGGTTCGTATCCGGGTCGACGCCGTCATAGGTTTCGCTGCGGATCTCAAAGGCGTGCCGGTTCGTCTGGTGGAAGCTGTCCAGAAGGCAGGTGCGTTCTTTCGGGGAAGTGGTGGCCATCAGGTCCGGCCAGTCTTCGCCCACGTCCGGTTCCATTTCGCAGAGACGGAAGACGGTTCCGGTCGTCAGGCCGTCGCAGGCGGCCGGCGCGGCGAGGATGTCTGACATCAGGCTTTCTGCGCGGGCCTGTGCCGCGCGGGCTTGCTCCTGCTGCTCGAGCACCGCCTCCAGCACCCGTTCCTCATCAGATTTTTCCGATGCGCGCTTGTTACCGTACCAGACGAATGCTGCCAGCCCGAGGCCGCAAATGAGCAGGATGAATGGGATCAGCGTCTTCATGGATTTCCCCCTTGGGATTCGTTTTCCGGGAGCATAGCAGGCCTGGCCCGGTGCGGCAGGCCATCCGCCTGACAAAGGTGGCCAGACCCGTTAGGCTGCCGGTGAGGAGATTTACATGACCGAACAGACCACGCCGCCCTTTCCCATCACGCAAATTCTGGTGCCCGTCGACATGCGCCACAAGGAGGCGTCCCGATTGGCCATAGAGTCTGCGGCGTACCTGGCCGGTCCGGCCGGGGCGAACGTGTCGATTCTCACGGTCACCAATCCGCTGGGGACGCACCTCACGGAAATGCCGGAAGCCCGCAAGCCGGAATTCGACGCCTTCGTGGCGGAAGAAGCCGAACGGCTCGGCCATGCCATCACGCCCCTGTTCGAAAGCCATGAGGCGGTGAACGAGACGATCCAGAAAGTGATTGCAAAGCACGGCGTGGATTTCGTCGTCATGGCGACGCACCATCCCCGCCTGACCGACCATCTGTTCGGCTCGCATGCCTCCCAGACGGCGCTGCACGCCAACTGCTCCGTGCTGATCCTCCGAGGGGGGTAACCCGCGGCAGTCTTGGCGCGGGGGCTTTGCGGCGGTGCGACGTCCGCGCCCTTTACTTCCGCCACGCCTCGCCCTATTCAGCGCGCCATGCTGAAGACACAGATCATTATTACCCCAAAGACGACCCGCCTTCGCGGGACGTTGCGGGTGTGTGCGATCTGAAACCAGCCACCCTCACCAACGTCCCGCCAAGGCGCGGGACGGCCATTTCCTGACAACGGCTCTCCCGCTCCAAAGGCTCCAAACCGGAGAATGCCATGTCACCCCGTTTTTCAAGATCCAGTCCCCCCCGCGTCGGCGTCGTCGGCGCCACAGGCCTTGTCGGCAGCCTGATGCGTACGCTGCTGGAAGAGCGGGACTTTCCGCTCGCCTCGCTGCGCCTGTTCGCCTCGGCCCGGTCGGCGGGAAAGACCGTCCCGTTCCGCGGCACGGATATTGTGGTCGAGGACGTCGCGGCGGCGGATCTCTCCGGGCTGGACATCGTGTTCTTCTCGGCGGGCGGGGAAACCTCGCGCGTGTACGCACCGAAATTCGCTGACGCCGGCGCGCTGGTGATCGACAATTCCTCCGCCTGGCGGAAGGACCCCGACGTGCCGCTGGTGGTGCCGGAAGTGAACGCCGATACACTGGCGGACATTCCGAAAGGCATCATTGCCAATCCGAACTGCACGACCATGGCCGCCATGCCCGTGCTGAAGCCGCTGCACGACGCCTGGGGCCTGACGCGCCTGTTCGCCTCCACCTATCAGGCGGCGTCCGGGGCAGGGGTGGCCGGGTCGGAGGAACTGACCCAGCAGGTCGCTGCGGCGGCTGCCGGGGACATGGCCGGGCTCGCAGACAATCCGGCGGCGGTGGATTTCCCCGTGCCGCAGAAATGGGCCGTGCCGCTCGCCTTCAATGTTGTGCCGATGAACTATGTTCTGGGGGAAGACGGCTACACGGACGAAGAACTGAAGCTGCGCGACGAGAGCCGCAAGATCATGGGGCTGCCGGACCTCAAAGTCTCCGGCACCTGCGTGCGCGTGCCGGTGATGACCGGACACAGCCTGTCGCTCCATGCGGAGTTCGAACGGCCTGTCTCGGCTGAAGAGGCGGAAGCCATGCTGGAGAAAGCGCCGGGCGTGCAGGTGGATGCCGTGCCGAATCCGCTGGAGATGACGGGCAAGGACAATGTCAGCGTCGGGCGTATCCGCAAGGATAGCGCGCTGGACAATGGGCTCGTCCTGTTCGTGGTCGGTGACAATCTGCGCAAGGGCGCCGCGTTGAACGCGGTGCAGATCGCCGAAGCGCTGCTGGACCGTGCGGGCTGATACCAAAAAAAACGCCGGACCTGTGAAGGTCCGGCGTTTGCCCATTCAACTTGAAGGCCCGGTTTACAGGGCTTCGATGATGGTGACGTTGGCGATGCCGCCGCCTTCACACATGGTCTGCAGGCCATACTTCTTGCCGCGGGCGCGCAGGGCGTAGATCAGCGTGGTCATCAGCTTGGTGCCGGAGGCGCCGAGCGGGTGGCCGAGCGCGATGGCCCCGCCATTGACGTTCAGTTTCGCCGGGTCAGCCCCGTGATGCTTCAGCCACGCAATCGGAACCGGCGCGAAGGCTTCGTTCACTTCGTACAGGTCGATGTCGGACATTTTCATGCCGGCGCGCTGCAAGGCACGGTCGGTGGCAAACAGCGGCTCTTCCAGCATGATCACCGGGTCACCGGCGGTGACGGTGAGATTGTGGATGCGGGCCAGCGGGGTGAGGTTGTGCGCCTTGATGGCGGCCTCGGAGGCGACCATGACACCTGAGGAGCCGTCGCAGATCTGGCTGGCATTGGCGGCGGTCATGATGCCATCATCCATCAGGATTTTCAGCTTCGCCATGCCTTCCATCGAGGCGTCGTAGCGGATGCCTTCATCCTTGTCGTGCATCACTTCATTGCCTTCCGGATCGCGGCCCTTCAGGGCGACGATTTCGTCCTTGAAGGCCCCGGCCTTGGTGGCCTCAGCGCCGCGCTTGTGGCTTTCGACCGAGAAGGCGTCGAGCTGTTCCTTGGTATGGCCATGCTTCTTGGCGATCATCTCGGCACCAACGAACTGGCTGAATTGTTTGATGCCGAACTTCTCTTTCACCGATTGCGGCGTCGGGTCGGTCGGCACTTCGAACAGCTTGCCGGCGCGGGCATTGATACCCATCGGGCAGCGCGTCATGCTTTCGACGCCGGCGGCGATGACAAGGTCCTGCGTGCCGGACATCACGGCCTGGGCCGCGAACTGAAGGCTCTGCTGCGAGGAGCCGCACTGGCGGTCGATCGTGACGGCTGGAACAGACTGGGGCAGTTTCGACGCCAGGACAGCCGTGCGGCCGATCTGGGCGGCCTGCTCACCGGCCTGCGAGACGCAGCCCATGATCACGTCCTCGATGGCGGCCGGGTCGACGCCGGTTTCGTCCACGAGCGCGTTCAGGACCTGCGCGCCGAGATCGCCCGGATGCCATTCGGCAAGGGCGCCGCCGCGGCGGCCGCCGGCGGTACGTTTTGCTGCTACGATATATGCGTCTGCCATGTCACGCGTTCCTCTTCTAATATTTCCGGCACATTTATACGTCCCGGTTTCGGCAACGCCAGCACTCTCCCAACGGAACCTGCCGCAAGGGAGGCTATCCGTTCCGGATCTCTGCAAACACGGGAAGGGATTTGCCGAACGGGGCATGCGCCGCATTGGCGTAATGGCTCTCCACATCTGGCAGGCGCAGCAGCGGTTCGAGGATGCCGGTGGACTGCAGGACGGGATCGAGTTTTTCGCGGGTGGTCTCATCCAGCGCGCGATAGCGGGCCTGCAGCATTTCAAGGCACCAGGCCCGGTACTGGGAGGTCTGAATGTCCCGGTAGGCCGTCTCCTGAAGGGTCATGCCATGGCGCGCTTCGCCAGCCTGCCAGGCAAGCGCATTGGCTTTCAGCGCTTCAAGATGCGTCTCCGCCAGTTCGCGCAACAATGGCAGCAAATCGTCCGGGATACCTCGGGCGAGATCACCGCCGGTGCGGTAGGCGCGGGCATTCCAGACGCGGTAGACCCAGGCCATCACGCCGGAGGCCTTTTCCCGCATGATGATGCCGGGCACAGGGTCCATTGCGAAGTGGCGGAAGAGGGGGCCCATCAGGCCGATATCGGCCAGCGTCGGCCGGTCGCCGAGCAGGAAGGGGCGCGCCTGAAAGACCGGCTCAAGCAGGTCGAGCAGTTTGAGGTAGCTGCCTTCCACATGCGCGCGGGTGTCCGGCGTGACGCCATCGCGGTCCACGAAATTACGCTTCTGGCGTTTCTCGGTCCGCCGGCGCTTCAGGAAACCGGGCGCCTTGATGTCCCGGCCCATCGCATCGGCGATCTGGCGGGCGAGCAGTTTCGAGGAGAGCGGATAGCTCCAGCGGTAATGCATGGCCGGACGCCAGAGCCATTCATCGGCGTAATCCTCGATGAGGCGGCAGAGGAAGGCCTGGGCCGGGTCTTCCGGCAGGATCGGCGGATCAGGATGCTGCGTTTCGAACCAGTCGATCATCGGACTGGTGTCGGTCATCCAGCGGCCGTCCGGCAATTCCACGGCGGGCATCTGCATGGCGCCGGTCTTTTCCGGAATCGTGCGCATGAAGTCCCTGGCCGTCATCGGGCAGAACTCATACGGGATTTCCTTGTAGCGCAGATAGGCTTCCAGCTTGCCCGTGAAATAGGAAACCTTGAGCCCGTAGACCTTCAGCATGATGCCCTCCCCGGCCGCTTATAACGGCACTTATAGTGTCAATAGTTGCATCATCCGCCAAAACGCCGGCGGGCTCAAGCATCCATGACAAACAGGCGCCGGGCGGTGGCGGTGATGTGTTTCAGATACTGCTTCTGTGACCAGCCACAGGTCTGGGTCAGGTGTTCCCAGTTCGGCAGCAGCAAGAGCGTCCAGAGGAGGTCGGTTGCCTGCGGCGCGGGCATGCCGGGGGCGAGGTCGCCATCGCGCTTCAGGGCGTTGATGGCCGCTTCACAGCCTTCCCGCATGTCCTGCATGCGCTGGGCCCAGGCGCTGCGGGCTTCTTCATCCGTAGGGCTCATATCTATGAGTGCCCTGCCGATGGGATAGATTTCGGGCAGGTAACCGGCCCACGCTTCGATGAAGGCATCAAGGCGTTCCCGGCCGGTTTTTGCAGCCCGGCTGGGCGCGAGGCGTGCGTCGGAGTCCTGTAATTCATCGACATAAAACGTCGCGCCGATCAGCAGGTCTGCGCGGTTGGCGAAGTGCAGATAGACCGCTTGCCGGCTGATGCCGGCACGCTTTGCGATGTCGGACATGCGCACGCCTGTGCCGCTGCCTTCTGACAGCAAGTCGGCCGCGGCCTGGAGGATTTTTTGACGGGTATCGGGATTTGGACTTGACATAGTGTCAAGTGACCACCTATTTGACGCCGTGTCAATTGACATGGTGTCAAGCAAAAGGAGGCCGTCATGCGAATTGCTGTTTTCGGATCAACCGGCGGTGTTGGCCGTCATTTCGTGAGCCAGGCTCTGGAGAAGGGCATGGCCGTCACGGCGCTCGTCCGCTCGCCCGGAAACCTGGCGGGCCTGTCCGAAGGCCTGACTCAGGTTACGGGTGATGTGACAAATGAAGAGGCGGTCCATCACACCGTCGCAGGGGCCGATGCCGTGGTCTGCGCGCTTGGCGCGCCGCTGCTGGACAAGAGCGGTATCCGGGCGACCGGTACGGCCAGCATCATCCGGGCGATGAAGGCCGCGCGCGTGAATCGGCTGATCTGTCTCTCGTCCATCGGGGCAGGGGACAGCTATCCCCTGATCCCGGCGCTCTACAAATATTTCCTCGGCCCCCTGATGATGGAACGCATGTTCGCCGATCATGAGGCACAGGAAGCAGAGATTGCCGCCTCCGGCCTCGACTGGATCATCGCGCGCCCGGGCCCCTACAGGGATGGCGACCGCACCGGCACCTATGCCCACGGTGTCACAGCTGACGTGCCGGACCGGAAGCTGAAGTTCCACATCAACCGTGCCGACGTGGCGGATTTCCTGATCCGTCAGCTTTCGGACAATACTTACCTGCACAAGCCAGCCTGGCTGACCAGCTGCCTGGCGCACCAAACCCTGTAATGGAGACTGATATGACCCCGCAATGGATGCTGCTTGCCAGCGAATTTTCCGTGATCGCTTTTGCCCTCGTGGCCGGCGTGTTCCTCACCTTTTCCGACTTCGTCATGCGGTCGCTGGCGGCAACCCAGCCCGCTGGCGGGATCGAAGCGATGCAGCAGATCAACCGCAAGGTTTTCCGCACGCTGTTCATGGTCCTGCTGATCGGCATGGCCATCGTCTCGCCCCTTATGGCGGTGTGGGCCGTCATGCAGGGGAGCGGGGCAGCGACAATCTGGATTGTCTCGGCAGCGGTCACCTATGTGGTCGGCACATTCGGTGTGACGGTCGCCTTCAATGTGCCCATGAACGAACGCCTCGACCGGATGAACTACGACAGTGCCGTCGCGGCGGCCTACTGGCACCGTTATGTTCCGGCGTGGAGTTTCTGGAACACCGTCCGCACGCTCGCCTCTGCAGCGTCTGCCATTTTCATGCTGATGGCCGTTGTCGAACTTGCCTGAGCCTCAACGCTTCTCTCTGAAAGGTTTATCCCATGTCCCGTTCCAAAATCCAATCCGCCACATTGTTCGTTTCAGGACTGATCGCGGTACTGATCGGTGCAGCCATCGTGCTGGACCCGGTCGGGTTCCACGCAACGTCCGGCATTCAGCTCGGCGCGGCGGATCCTGCGCTGCTCAATGAGATGCGGGCCGCGGGTGGGCCTATCCTCGCTGTTGGCCTGCTGGCGCTGACCGGGCTGTTTCTTCGCCGGTTGCAGATGCTGGCGCTAACCGCCAGTGCCGTATTTTATACCGGCTACGGCGTGGCCCGTCTCGCCAGCCTCATGGTGGACGGGGTTCCGGATCAGGCGATGGTATGGATCACACTGCTGGAACTGGTCATCGGCGCGGCGTGCTTCGCGGCGATTGCCATGTTTCCAACCTCCAGAAGGCCGGACGTTGCGGCGGCCTAGCCGATTGCCGGTTTGGCCAGGTCGTCAGCCGTGAGCCCTCTGTCGCGGGATCAGTCCTCGAAGCCGAGGAATGTGGCCGCTTCGTCTACGGACTTCCGCTTTGACACGACAGCGTTCGCCGGGAACGTTTCGTCCGGCCAGCCCATGGCGACGCAGGTCTGGATCACCTGATCGTCCGGGATGCCCGCCTCTTCGCGCACGACCGGGCTTTGCATGATGCCCTGGGAGTTGATGACGCAGCCAAGGCCCCGGTTCCAGGCGGCATTGACGATGCCATTGACGACGCCGCCGCAGTCGAAGGGCGGGATGTCGCCGCCGGCCAGCGCCTTGTCATAGGTCACCACGATGGAGACCGGCGCGTCGAACTGGCGGAAGCCGCGCAGCACCCAGTCCATGCGTGCGTCCTTGTCGTGGCGCTCAATGCCCATGGCCTGGAACAACTGAATGGCAATCTCGACCTGGCGCTCGCGGTGCACGCCTTCATAGGGCGGGCCCATGCGAAATTCCCGGCTGTCGGGCACACCGGCCACGTTGCGCTCGACATTGCCCTTGCGGATGCGGTCCAGCACATCGCCGGAGACGACATAGAAATTCCAGGGCTGGGAGTTCAGCGAGGTCGGCGCGCGCATGGCGATTTCGAGGATCTCGCGGACGAGGGCTTTCGGCACCGGTTTGTCGAGGAAGCCCCGGATACTGCGCCGGCTGCGGACAACGTCATCATATTCCATTCCGGGTCTCCCAATCTGTTATCGGAACCCTTGTAGCGCCCCCACCGCGCCTGACAGCCCCTTCCGTTGCGGCAAAGAAATAACCCGCACCATAGGTGCGGGTTATATCAGGTGCGCAATGTTCGTTCTGGAGGACAAACACGAGCGAAGCGAAGGCGCAGCGGCCCCGCGCCGGAGGCGCGGGAACCGCCGCGAGCAATCTTTATCTCGGCGCCATGCGGATTGCGCCGTCGAGGCGGACGTCTTCGCCGTTGAAGTAGCCATTGCGGCACATTTCGGTGGCCAGCGATGCATACTCTTCCGGGTTGCCGAGGCGGGCCGGGTTCGGCACCTGGGCGCCGAGGGCCTGCTTGACCGGCTCTGGTGCACCCTGCAGCAGCGGGGTGTTGAAGATGCCCGGCAGGATCGTGTTGACGCGGATCAGCTCACGGCTGAGGTCGCGGGCGATCGGCAGGGTCATGCCGACAACGCCGCCTTTGGAAGCGGAGTAGGCAGCCTGGCCGATCTGGCCGTCTTCTGCTGCAACCGAAGCGGTGTTCACGATCGCGCCGCGCTCGCCGTCGATCGGGTCGAGCGTCATCATGCCGGCAGCCGATTTCGCGATGCAGCGGAAGGTGCCGACCAGGTTGATCTGGATGATCAGGTCGAATTTATCGAGCGGGAAGTGGCTGATTTCGCCGGTTTCCTTGTTGCGGCTGGCCGTCTTGATGGCGTTGCCGGTGCCGGCGCAGTTGATCAGGATGCGCTCCTGGCCAATGGCGGCGCGGGATTTCGCAAAAGCAGCGTCGACGCTGGCTTCGTCGGTCACGTTACATTCGCAGAACACGCCGCCGAGTTCCTTGGCGAGCGCCTCGCCTTTTTCAGCGTTCAGGTCGAACAGGGCGACTTTGACGCCATAGCTGGCCAGTTTCGTCGCCGTTGCAGCGCCGAGTCCGGAGGCGCCACCGGTGATGACAGCCGAAATATTCGAATTGAGTTCCATGGGCCGCGGCCCTCCCTTGTTTCTGACAACTTTTCAGATGATCTATAGGTCTGACAGGAGGACGCAATGTCTGACGCAGCGGAAGTTATCAACACCGTCCTGAACGAGGACGGGCGCTATATCCCGAAGTCGATCGAGCGTGACGAGCGCACCTCGCGCGGGCTGATCCCCAAGCTGATGCGGATGGTGGGGCGAATCCCCTTCGCAGACGACCTTGTGGCGGCCTGGTTTGCGGCGCGCGATCCGCACACGCCGACGCGGGCAAAGGCCGTGCTGTTCGCGGCGGTGGCCTATTTTGTCACGCCGATGGATTTGCTGCCCGACTTCATCACCGGCCTCGGCTTCACAGATGATGCCACCGTGCTGGCCACGGCGCTTGGCCTGGTGGGCATGCATGTGAAAGAAACGCACAGGGCCGCTGCCCGGCGCATATTGCGTGTGCCGGAGCCGGTGAACGAAGACTAGAAATATAAAAAGGGGAGGCTGCCGTATGGCTGGGGAAACCACCGTGCTTGCGGGCGCGATCGTGTTGGGCGTTCTGTATTGGGCTGGCTGGTGCTGGCGAGAGGGTGGGGGATTGCCCGGCCTTCTGGTCAAGACCGGATCGACCGCGCTGCTGGCCGTGTTCGCTTATCTGGCGGGCGGACCGTGGCTGCTGGTTGCGGGGCTCGCCCTGTCTTCGGCAGGGGATGCCTTTCTGGCGGTGGACAAGCCGGGCGAGGACAAATGGCTGAAGCCCGGCATGGCGGCCTTCTTCCTGGCCCATGTCGCCTATGTGGCGCTTTTCTGGGGCCTGCCGCAGGCGGACCGGAGTCTGCTGAACTTCGCCGCGCAGCTGGCGCTGGTCCTGAGCGGCGTAGTCTTCGTCCGCTGGCTGGCGCCCCGGCTCGGCGCGATGCGGTATCCCGTCTTTGCCTATACCGCGATCATTCTAGTGATGGGGGCCGCGGCGCTTCGCCTGCAGCCGCAATATGTGCTGGTGACGCTGGGGGCCGTCATGTTCGTGGCTTCGGACATGATCCTGTCGCTGCAGCTCTTCGCCCGTCCGGAAGGCGCGCCGAAGCGGATGCTCCCCTCACTTTCCGTCTGGGGGCTCTATTTCTTCGGTCAGGCGCTGATTGCCTGGGGGGCGGCATATCCCTTTGTAGGCGTGGTGTGAAAACGCGGCGGCTTCCAATCCGTTGAAAGCCGCCACATTTCATTCGAACGCATCTGCGTTCATCCTGTCCCGCCTGATGGCTATTCGAACCACTGGCCGGTGCCGGCAGAGGCGCCGCCTTTGGAGTGGATCGTCAGGACACCGCGGCGCCCGGCATAGTTACCGGATTTGCCGATCAGGCCGCCGACACAGGACATTTCCCCGGCTTCCGGATCCATGATGTTGCAGCCGGAATAGACGGTGTAGTCACCGTCGGCGCCGGTCCCGTCGCACACGCCGTGTACCATGAAGATGGAATCGCGGGGCGGCTGGCTGGTGGAGACACATGTGAAGGTACTTTCGTTCACGCTGCCGTCCGCCATTGTGACGGTCGACGCGCCGGTCCAGTAGGCGCCGGCCACCGAGCCTTCCGGCGTGGTGGCGCCGACCGTCGTCGGTTCTTCCGAGGTCGACTGGAATGTAAAGGTTTGCGCCAGAGCGCCGCCGCACAGGGTCGCGGCTGCCACCCCATAAGCCAGGGGGCGAAGAATTTGCCCGAATTTGATTCTCATGGTTCCCTCCATAGGTTGTCCGTTCCGCCATTCTGTGGGCGGATCGATTGGGCCGGTTGGCTCAATGGCTTGGAGGTGGTCTCGATCAGTTGCGGACGAGGCTGTCAGTCAGCGGCATCCGCCGGCACGCACAAGTGTCTCTGGTCCCACCTGCTTCAACGCGGAACATACTCCGAAAGCAGACATTTTCCAAGGTGTTGCGGGCGAATGCAACCAGTCGGGAGGTGGGGTAGCTGGTATTCCGCGCCTAGCGCGGACGGTCGCCATCTATCGTGGCGCGGCGCATGTGGCGACGGTGGCCGTGATAATCGTTGAGGGCATAGTGCCAGACGCAGCGATTGTCCCACATGGTCACGTCGCCCGCCTGCCAGCGGACGCGGCAGGTGTTGCGCTCCTCGCGTGACAGGTCGAACAGGTAATTCAGAAGTGGGCGGCTTTCCTTTCGGCTCCACCCTGAAAAGCGCAGCGTGAAGGCCGGATTGATGAACAGCCCCTTGCGGCCCGTTTCCGGATGGGTGCGGATCACCGGATGTTCGTACTCCGGCGCATCGGGCGCGGATTTGGCATCCATCGACTGGCGCACGGCGGCCGAATAGCCATCGGCGCCGTATTCCTTGCTGGCCGTGTGCACGGCGGTCATGCCTTCCAGCGTTTTCTTGAGGCCGGAAGAGAGCCGGTCATAGGCGGCCTGCTGGTCGGCGAACAGCGTGTCCCCGCCATAGGGCGGCACGTCGATCGCGTGCAGGATGGAGCCGAGGGCCGGTTCCTCCAGGAAGCTCATGTCGGAATGCCAGCCGCCACCGAAATTGGTCTTCTCGTCCGGCTCCTTGATGATTTCCAGCAGTTCCGGATGCCCGTCCATGCCCTTCACGTAGGGGTGGATGTTCAGCGTGCCGAAGCGGCGGGCGAAGGCCTTTTGCTGGTCCGGCGTCAGGCCCTGCTGACCGCGCAGGACGATCACCTTGTGGTCGAGGAACGCCTGGTGCACCGCATCGAACTCGGCATTCGACAAATCCTGCTTGAGATCCACACCATGGATCTCCGCGCCAAGGGTGCCTGTCAGCGGCTGGATGGTCATGCTCACGAGTGTTCCTCCACTTTTTTGAGCAGCTTAGCAGGTTGAAGTTTCACGTCACCTGCCGATCCCGTCACAGAAATGCCGTTTGCGCGCGCCTCCGAAATGTGAGACAGACGCGGCGGGCCAGCATCCCCCAACGGGTGCCAGCCTATCTGTAAGGATAGGAGTACAAACAGATGACGACCGTCGCCAAACCCGGCGTGC
>MDTG01308476.1_pt1 | contig 19109 bp, 19 predicted proteins | sample 811421 | NCBI WGS metagenome assembly MDTG01 (sample SAMN05326645, study PRJNA326480) | marine metagenome | isolation source: seawater | place: Pacific Ocean: South East | collected 2011
TAATTATTTAATTCATCTGGTTTTAATAAAAATGTTATGAATGGTATAACTGCAGCAATACTTATAAGTTCTAATAAGGCTTGAAAAATTGAAAGAAATACAATCAAAAAAAAATTCAATTTTTTTTTTTTAGAGAGAAGTAGCCAAAATTTCGAAAACTCATTCATTTTAAAAACCCTTGGTACCAATTTTTTTTTTTGAGGATTTTTTAAACCAGTTTAAAGATGATTTAACAATAGAATTCAATGAGTGATTTTTCGGACTCCATCTTATGGCTTTTTTTAATTTAGATGGATTAGATATTGAAATTATGATATCTCCCTTTCTTTTTTGAGTAAATTGATAATTAATATTTTTTTTTGATACTTTTATAAATTCATTTAGGATTTCTAAAACTGAAAAACCAAATCCGTATCCGCAATTCAATTTAAGAAATATTTTTTTTTTATTTAGTAGTTTTGAAACTTTATAATGTATTTCAGCAAGATCTCTTACATGAATAAAATCTCTTATAGTGGTCCCATCTTTAGTTTTATAATTTTGTCCATTGATTTTTAATATTTCATTAAGATACACTGAACGGCAAAGATTTAATATTAAGTTATATCCTTTATGTATATTAAAACCACACCTATAGTTTTTATCAGCTCCAGCCACATTAAAATATCTTAAAATTACACAATTAATTTTTTTTTTATTCTTCTCCAAATATTTTTCCAAAAGAAGTTTTGATTTTGGGTATGGCGACATTGGTTTAAGTGTATCTTTTTCGCTTACCTTTTTTTTTTTATTTCCATAAACAGCTGCAGTTGAGGAATAAATTACTTTTTTAATATTATTCTCAATACAAAATTTAAAAAACAGTTTTCCATTTTGATAATTATTTTTAAAATACTTTTCTGGCTTATTTATAGACTCCTCATTATTTATAAAAGCCGCAAAATGCATAACTATATCAATTTTAAATCTTTTAAATATTTCATTTAATTTATGATAATTATTTATATTACAATGAAAAAAAATAGATTTTTTGGGGATATTCTTTTTTAAACCTGTAGAGAGATCATCGACTATTATTACTTTGTGTCCTTTGTCTATTAAAAATTGTGATACACAGCTTCCTATGTAGCCTGCACCACCTGTAATTAAGTAAATCATTTAAGTTGTCCTAAATTTTTTATACTAAAATCTTTTAATTAATAATAAATTTTGTTTAGACATAGATTGTGGTTAATTGTTGATTTTTTTGTAATGTTTTCAATTATTTTACTATCTTTAAAAGATATTTTACTGAAATGATATAGATAATACAAAAAGTAATTAAAATTACGTAAGATTTAATTCCTGCGATCAACATTGCAAAAGGAATTAGGTAATATAAAGATAAGACCAAATTTGTTTTTAATAAATTCTTAAATTTATTTTTTAATAAATGATGTAAATGATTCAAATCACCTTTAAATGGATTTTTCTTATTAAAAATCCTAGTCATAAAAAGTCTTAACATATCAATACCGGGTACCATTAATATTATAAAAATTTCATCAGAATAGAAAAAAAACGGATCGCTATTATAATTATTAACAAAAATGAAGCCTATAACTCCACTTAAAAGAAAAGCCCCACTATCACCAAGAAAGAGTTTTCTTTTAAAATTCAAAAAAAATAAAAAAATCAAACATATCAACATTATTAATGAGAATATAGATAATGCATCACTAAATAAAAATATTAAAAATATAAAAATAGAATAGGATATAAGTTGTAAATCTATTCCATCAAACATATTAAGAGCATTAACCAAAAGAGTGAAAGATAAAATGGTAAAAATTAATGAGAATTCATTAAAAAAATAATTTTTTTCTAAAAATGAAATTTTGATCATTTTCAAAGATAAGTCTGGGTACAAATAGATTATTAAAAAAGTTGAAATTAAAATTAATAAAAGTTTAAAATTTGCTCTAATTCTCTTAATATCATCATAAATTCCAATTAAGTAATAGAGTAAAACAATTAATGAAAAAAAGAATAATTCTTTGTTATTTAAGGTTAAAATCTCATTGTTTGATAAGAAATTTATCAAAAGAAAAATTATAAAATTCATCATAATAATTGTTCCTCCTAATAAAGAGGTCTTTTTTTTATGCAATTTCAAACGATTGTCTGGTTTATCAAAAATTTTAATTTTTTTTGCTAAGAAATCAAAATTTATGAATATTAAAAAATTTAATATTGAAAAAATTATGAAAATAAAAAAAACTTGAGGTGTAAAAATCATTGACCAAATTCGTAGAGTTTAGCACTTTTAATAACCTCTAATTTATTTTTATTTCTAAATTGTTTTATTAAAATATGTTCTTCTTCTTTTTTGTAATAAACTGTTGATCTATAAAAGTTAATTAAATCTTCTAAAGATTTAAATAATAATTTATTCTTAAAGTGATAAATTTTTTTTTCTTTTTTTTTTATATAGGGCTCTAATTTTTTAACACCAAAATTTATATAAGATTCTGCCTTTTTAGAAAGGGTTTTATTTTTTTTTGCAAATTCGGTCAGGGTGTGTGGATAGCAGGGGGCAGTTATAAGAAATTTACCATTAATTTTTAAAAATTTTTTTAGTTTTGTAAGTAAACCTATTGGATTATAAGCATAATAAAAAGCATAACTAGATATGATTTTATCAAATTTAAAATTTAATTTTTTTAAATATTTGGGTAAATTTTCCATTGCTATTTTCTTAGTAAAAACATTTTTTGTATTTTTTATATTAATCAAAGATTTTCCAGAAATATCAGTTGCTAAAATGAAACCTTTTTTTCCAATAATTTTCTTTTCAATATTAATATGTTGGCCAACTCCACATCCAACCTCTAAGATATAATCACCTTTATTAATATTATATCTTCTAAATAACCAAGAACTTAAATCTTTAGTTCCAAGTTTTTTATTTATATTTAATCTTTTTTTTAATTTATTTGATGAAATCGACCTATTTTTAATTGTTGTATTTATCATTATATTGATTGTATATATATCCTCTTTTTTTAAAAACATAAGCGTTTAATGAAAAATATTTTGATTATTGCTGCCCATCCGGATGATGAAATATTAGGTTGTGGTGGAACCATTTTGAAAAATACAAATCTTAAAAATAAAGTTAATGTTCTTTACATCTCTGATGGTGTTGGTGGGAGATTTAATGATAAATCAGATAAAAAAAAAAAATATGAGATAATTAAAAGAAAAAATATGGCTATTAAAGCCTCGAAATATGCAAAATTTAAAATCATTGATTTTTTAGGTTTAGAGAACCTTGAACTAAGTAGATATAAACATAATTTTATAAATAATAAAATTTTTGAAGTACTTAAAAAAACTAGGCCAGATGTAATTTTCACAAACCACCCCGGAGATAATAATATTGATCATAAAATAACTTTCGAAAGTACATTTACGGCATGTAGACCAAATAATTATTTCAATATAAAGGAATTATACACTTATGAAGTTCCCTCATCTACAGACTGGGCTAGTCCCTTAAGCAAAAGATTTATCCCAAAAAAATTCGTCGATATTACTAAATTTTACAAAAAAAAAAGAAAGCTTTTAAATTGTTACAGAAAAGAGCTTCGTAAATATCCTCATCCAAGATCAATTAAAAATATCGACGCTTTAGAGACTTATAGAGGTGGCTTTTGTGGAGTTGAAAAAGCAGAGGCCTTTGATGTAATAAGAATCATAGGTTAGTATCATTTTTCTAAAAGTTTTTTTATTAAAAAATTTGGTATAAATAATATTATTAATAACTTTAACTTTTTAAGATTATTTGGATAACTAATTATCTCATTAATACTCCTTAATTTATTTCCATTTATTAGTAGATATATGGTTTTTAAATAAGATAATTTTTCTTTAAAATATTTTTGATTTTTTTTAATCAAAATATTTTGAAAATTCAAGTTTTCATACCAATGGTGAAATTCTTTATAATGTAATTCTCTATGTAAATTTGAAAAATTGTCTTTATGAATTCTAATAGTTACTAGATTTTCATCAATACTTTCAGCCTCAAACTTTAAAGCCATTTTCATGACAAGATCAAAATCGCCTATAATGTTATACTTAGGATTAAATTTTTCAGATATTATTTGAAAAATTTTTTTATTGATTACTAAGCTACTTATTTTGACTACATAGTTTTTTGATAAGTCATTAAATATCATACCAGAGAAAACTTTTTCCCTAGACTTAATTAATTTTTTTTTTTTTTCAAATAGGAAGTTCCAATTTGAATATGAGAACATCTTATTTTCTTGATTAAAAAAATTTTCTCTTTTTTTTAAAAAATCAACATGCCAAAAATCATCAACATCCAAGAAAGAGATAAAATCACCTTTACAATAATTCAAAGCTCTATTACGCGCCTCATATAAAGGTATTAAATTCTTTGACTCATAAATAGATATTCTATTGTCCTGATAACTTTGTATTATACTAAGACTTTTATCTGTTGAGGCGTTATTAAAAAAAATAATTTCAAAATCTTGATAAGATTGTTTTAAAATACTGTTTATTGCTTCATTTAGATATTTTTCACCATTATGACAATTGACTAAAATACTAACTAGTTTTCCCATATTGATCCTCTTTATTCTTAAAAAATAAATAAAAGCCTACAGGATAAAAATATAATAAACTTAACCAATTATTGTAAAAATTACCTGAAGGTGCAACTGGCCACAAGTTAACAATTATAATTCCTATAAGAATGTTTTGATAAACTAAGTTTTCATTTTTTTGGTCAAATTTTTTTCCTAAATTTTTAAAATAAATTTTTAGAGTATAAAAAAATAAAAATAAAATCATTAAAAACCCAATGATACCTGTTGAAACAAAAATTTGTACATAAGTATGGTGTGGATGAGTAGAACATCCAGAATTATCAATATTTTTATATTCATCATATTTATTACATAACCACCGAAAACCACGAACTCCTTTTCCGAGAACAGGACTATCTTTGATCATTTTTGAAGCCAAAATATAATGTGTGTGATGATCGTAAGAAAAAATATAGAATTTGCCAAAAAGTTTATCTATCTCTCTTTTTACTCCTTTTCTCTCATTTAAGACAGGGTTTAGGTCATCCCCAGAAATTTGTTCAATAGTTTTGTTAATTAATCTCTTTTTAAAATCTATTTTTGAAATATCAAAAATCGAAATCGAAATCAAAAAAAACCCAAATATAGAAATGGAAATAAGAAGAAATTTTCTTATCTTGGAGCTTAATAAAAATAATAAAATTAAATACAAAAAACATAAAATTGCTGAGATTCTCTCACCACTTATAGTTATCAGTAAAAAACTTAATGCTAAAAAAATACATAATATTATTGAATTAATTTTATCTTTACTATTAATCAATAAAATAGTCAGAACTATTGGTAACAATCTCAAAACATAACCTCCCAAAATTAATTCATTAAAGAAAAAGCTTGAAACTCTTCCCTCTCTTTGAATTTCGTATCCTAATAAATTTTCTCCATTTACAGCTTGATATAAAGAATCGAAAATTAAAACTAAGAAGGTAATAATAATAATATTCTTTTTTTTACTCTCAAAAAAATTTGAGTTATCTAAGATAAACCAAACGGATAGCGCAAATAAAAATACTCTGAAATAAAATAGTGCAGGCACAAACCCTCTTAAATTATAAAAATTAACTAATGAGGTTATGAGAATTAATAAATAAAAGAAAATAAAAAATTTTGAAAAATTATTTAGAAGATATTTTTTATAGTTGCTCTTATCTAAACATAATAAAAAAAAAACAATACAAAAGAATGAAATAACTTCCGCAACAAAAGAACCAAGTATTAAAGCTAACGGAAAAAAAGCCACACCATAAGCTAAAAAATTAGAAATTTTTTCTCTTTTTAAGTCTAAATTTATCATTTTTATTAATCTAAATCTTATTTAATAAATCTTTTTGAAAATCAATTTTGGTAAAATTTTTATTTGTACTCATCTTATTTTGAATCATCTTATAGTTATCAATAATGTAATGAGATAATTTAAAAAGTTCATCAATATTTCTTTTACATTGAAAAATACCCTCTCTTCCATTGACCACATAATCTATCTCCTTAAAAATTATAACCGGTCTTTGTCTTGCTAAACATTCATTAATAACTTTTGGAAACCCCTCTATATATGATGGTAATAAAAAAATATTACATTTATCATAAATTTTAATCATTTCTTTTTTGTCACTTATAATACCGCTGAAATTAAAAGATGGATTTTGTTCCGTACTAAAAACATCTTTTTCAATACCAACAATTGTAAATTTAAAGTTATTTTTATTTTTATATTCAAATAAAAACCTCAAAAATTCAGCTCCCTTATCATAAGTTAATCGTCCAACATATAAAAAATGTATTTCATCTAATTTTGGTTCTTTTCTATGTAAAAACCATTCATCATCACATTCTGAGGGATATACTATTGAGTCGCATTGGATATTCGTGAAATTTTTAGAACAACTTATAAAATTTAATTTTTTTTTCACAAATATAAACATTAGAAAATAAATGAAATATCCAAGCCAACCATATCTATATTTATATTCTAAAAAACCATCACTCCTAAAATATATATGGCCACTGATATTTAATCTTTTAATAAAAGAAAAATAAAATAAAATAAAAAAATTATATGGTGTTAAAGAAACCATAAAAATTTTCATATCTTTGGCAAGATATTCTTTTTTAAAAATTTTAGTTTTTCCTAATTTAAATTTATTTTTCTTATTGGTCTTTCTGGCAATTAAAAAGATATTATATTTTGATCTAAGTGATGAAAGAATATTATCTAAATCATTATTTGGACCATATAAATTGTTATCATTATCTTTGTAAATCTTATCATTTGATATTACATAAATGTTATTTTTCATTTATTGTATTGTTTATAATGTGAAATAGTTAATTTTAAACCTTTTAATATCCCTATTTTTGGTTTCCATTTTTTGAATCTAGCTAATGAAATTGACGGATATAAATTTAGTAGTTCATCATTTCTCAATTTAATTTTTCCAAAATCTGGAAAACCCCCTTTAGAAATTTTAACAATATTTTTAATAATTGTTTTGACTTTTATTCTTTTTCCTGATCCTAAATTAATAATCATACCAACATCTTTGTTTATCATAACTTTAAAAATAAAATTAATTGCATCAGAAACATATAAAAAATCTCTAGTTTGTAATCCACTTGAACAAGGAAAATTCTTTTTTTTTAAACATGAAATTATTGAATACGGAATTAACCTATCGGCGGTTTGAAAGGGTCCATAAATTAGATATGGTCTAACTATTATTGAGGGAAAATTATTCTTTTTATTTTCCTTCATTAAAAAAATTGTTGAAAGTAATTTAGCATACCCGTAAACAGAAAAAATTTTTTTTTTTATCGGTATCCTTTTGGGTTCTAAATGTGGTGATTTTGTTTTACCATATTCAACAGAACTACCAATTTGAACAAATTTAATCAAATTTTCTCTATTTAATATTTTAACTAAATTTACAACTCCTTTAAAATGTGAATTCATTGTATTAATTTTTTCTTTATGGTTTATATTTCCTGCAAAATTCACAACATAATCAAATTTTATTTTATTAATTTTATATAAACTTTTACTATTGTTAAGGTCGGCAACTAAATACTTAACATTTTTTATTTTTTTTTGAGCTTTGGGAAATTTCCTAGATAAAGAGTAAAGCGAATAAACATTTTTTTTTGTTAAAAATTTAAGATAATTAAAACCTAGAAAACCCGTTCCACCTGTAATAAGAACTTTTTTTTTCAATTTAAAAGTTAATTTTTTTTAGTTTAAATAAATTATTTAAATTATCTCTATCTCTCTTTGTATCCATACAAAACCATTTTCCAGTATGTTTAAAAGCTAACAATTGTTTTTTTTTAGATAATTCTTCAAAAGGTTTTCTTTCTAAGTATGTGCCATCAGATTTGAGATAATCAAATATTTTGTGACTCATTACAAAAAAACCACCATTTATCCAACCTTCATCTAAAGATGATTTTTCTTTAAAATATTTTACTTTTTTATTAAATATTTTTATCACTCCAAATCTTGCCGGAGGTCTCACTGCAGTTAAGGTAACAATTTTTTTGTTGTTTCTGTGAAACAATACTAATTTCTTTAAATTTAAATTTGATAAACCATCTCCATAGGTCACCAAAAAATCTTTTTTACCTAAATATTTTTTTAATCTTCTTATCCTGCCTCCAGTCATAGTATTTTGACCCGTATCAATAATTTCAATATTCCACTTGTTTTTGTTTTTTTTAAAAAACTTTCTAATGATATTTTGCTTGTAGCCGGCTGCAATGATAAAATCATTAAATCCATAATTACTATAATGTTTCATAATATGATAAATTATTGGTTTACCACCCACAGTCACCATTGGTTTAGGTATCGTCTTTGTATATTCAGATAGTCTGGTACCGAAGCCACCTGCTAAAATCACGACTTTCATTTCAAATTTTCAAAAAATTCCAATTGTTTTTTTGTAATATCTATTAAATTTTTTTTTTGGAAATAATAAGTCTGATACCATAAAACAACAAATTGAACTACAGTTCTTATTTTAATTTTTACCCTCCAGTGTAAAACTTTCCTTGCTTTAGTCGAGTTTAAACTTAAAAGGTTTGCCTCTTTAAATGTTTTCACTTTTTTTTTTTGAACTATCCATTTACTTGATTTCCAATTTTTTTTAGCTAACTTCAAAATACTTTCCACATTATATGATTTTCTTAAATCTGGACCAAAATTGAATGACTCGCCTGAAATTTTTTTATTTTTTTTTAAATTATAACCTAGTAGTAAATAACCTGAAAGAGCCTCCAAAACATGCTGCCATGGTCTTGTCGCTTTTGGACTTCTTATTTTAACCCTTTTATTTCTATGCCAAAGTTTAACACAATCAGGAATTAATCTATCTCTAGCCCAATCACCACCACCAATAACATTACCAGCTCTAGCGGATGCTAAAGATACATATTTACTATTTTTAAAAAAGCTTTGATAGTAACTATTAAATAATATTTCAGCACTTGCTTTAGATGCGCTATATGGATCTATTCCCCCTAAAATATCTGTTTCATCGTATGGTCTATGAGTTTCAATATTTTTATAACATTTATCGCTAGTGACAACCACAACTGTACATTTTTTTTTATAATTCAGTAAAGCCCCTAAAACATTTTTTGTTCCAATTAAGTTAGTTTCCCAAGTTTGGTCAGGATCGTTATAAGATTTACTTACGAGTGATTGTGCGGCAAGGTGAAAAATAAAATCAGGTTTAATTTTATTAATTGTTTTTTTTACTTTAAAAGAATTTTTTAAATCGAAGTAAAAATTTTTTGATAATCTGTCTACTTTACATGCTTTAAAAAAAGATGGCTTTGTTGGAATACCATCTGAGATCCCGTAAATCCTGCCCCCTAGAGAATTTAACCAAAAACTTAACCAGCTACCTTTAAATCCAGTGTGACCTGTGATTAAAATTTTTTTATCTTTATAAATTTTAAGTTTTTTTTTAAAATTTTGCATTTTTTAATCCTAGTTTTAGATTTTTGTAAGTATTGATATGAACCTTATTTACTTCTTCAATCGTATTAAAAGCATTATGACTAGTTAAAATTACATTTTTAAACTTAGTAATTTGCGAATTTATCCCAATTGGTTCATTTTCAAAAACATCCAAACATGCTCCAGCAATAATACTATTTTTAATCAATGATACTAAAACTTTTTCATTTATTATTGGCCCTCTAGCAATATTTACTAATAACGGTTTTTTCTTAATTAATTTAGATGTTTTTTTGTTAATTAAATGTTTTGTTGTATCATTTAAATCTGTCGCAAAAATTATAATATCGGATTTAGCGAATATAAAAGGTTTAGATTTTAGCTTTAAATTAAGTTTATTTAATTTTTGTGGACTGATCTTTTTAATGTCATTACCAAAAATTTTACATTTAAAAGGCACCAGCATTCTAGCAATTCTTAAACCTATATTGCCTAAACCAATAATTCCTATGTTTTTATTTATTAAAGTTGAACCTTGAAGTTTATTCCATATTCCTTTTTTAATACTATTATGATTTTGTAGAATTTTTCGATGAAAATTCAATATCAAAGCTAAAGCTTGCGTAGCCACACTCTCTGTAAATGCTCCAGGTGTATTATAAACTTTGATACCTAATTTCTTGCATGTCTTTAGATCAATAGAATCAATGCCAGTCCCCCATTTCGACAAAACTTTTAGTTTATTGGCTTTTCTCAAAACCCTATCGGTAAATTCATCATCTCCACAAAGCACTCCATCAATATTCCCAATTAATTTTATAAGTTCGTCCTCTTTCAAAGATTGGGGGGTTTTGATAATCTTAATGTTAAAATTATCATTTTCAAAAAATTTTTTTAATTTTTTGTATTCATTAACAAAGGGAAATGCTGTAATTAGAATATTAAATTTCATGTTATTATTAATTATAATTTGTATATATTGATTTTACGTGAGTATTCTACAAAAATTAAACAAATATTTAAAAAAATCAAATAATTATAAATCGTCATTTTGGGTAAACAGATTAGATAATGAAAAATATCTGAACACTCAAAAATTTTTAGGATTTGGATCTTTTACAAATGATTATTTGATCTCACGATTTTTACACAAGTTTTTTCAGAAGAAAATTTATGGAAATGAAATATTTAAAACTGAGGAATATAAAAAATATGAGAGTTTTTTTAAAAAACAGAAAAGACTGATTAATATAGATAATATTCAACATATTTTTTTCTTTAAAACAATTAAAGAAAATATTGATAAAAAAATTAATTCAGCATGTGTAATTGGAGATGGTAAAATTAATTTTTTATCTGGTATGTTGTCAATTTATCCTCAAGCAAAAATATATTCAATAAATCTTAGCGAAGTTCTTATACATGATTATTTGATATTAAAAAAATATAACATTTTGAATGAAGAAAATATTTGTGTTATTGAAAAAGAGGAAGATTTATTTAACCCAAATGTAAAACTTTTCCTTGTTCCTCCTGATAATTCACAGATCTTAAAAAATCATAAAATTGATCTATTTGTAAATTTTTCATCTTTCCAAGAAATGAAATTTACTGATATAGAAAATTATTTTGATATTGTGAAAAGTAACAAATCTTTTCTTTATACTTGTAATAGATATCATAAAATTCTTCCAGCTGGTGAAGTTTTAAAATTTGATGACTATCCATGGGGTGAGGGAACAAAAATATTCTTTGAAAAATGTGAATGGATTTCGAAATATTATTCTTTTAAATATCCTTTTTTTTTCAATTACGATGGTGATCATTGGCATTGTTTAATTTCTTATGAATAAATATTCGATCTTTTTTGTTATTTAGAAAAATAAAATTATAAAAAATCTAAAAATAATGATAAAATTTTAATAATTATAAATGAAAAAATATTTCCTAATAATTGAAAAAATCATTTTATATTCTTGCATAATAATAATTACTTTTGCTTCGTTAATTTTTTTATATGAAAAAAAAGATCGTGTTTTTTCAAAATTGAATACAGTTGTAAATTCCACAAATTACATAAAAGAGGATAAAAAATGGTTTAATGAAATTCTAAATAACCCTGGATACATTTTATTTTTTAGACACGCAGAAAGAGAGAAATGGCTAGACGTAAAATTCTATGATGCGATTGAACTTGAGGACAATATTACTGCTGAGGAAACTTCATTTTCAAAAGCTGTTTGCTTATCGTCTAGGGGAATTGAACAAGCAAAAATGATGGGAGAATATTTTAAAAGAATAAATTTAAATATAAAAACTATAGTGTCTAGTCCAAGTTGTAGAGCAAGACAAACAGCAATATTAGCTTTGGGAGAAATCAATATAATAGAAAATAAACTTGTTCACTATGGTCCCTGGAATGAAACAGAGGAATTCCATTACCAAAATGTGAGAGATGTATTACTTAATGTTCCTTTCGAAAAAGGTAAAAATACAATCATTACTGCTCATAACGGAGTTATAGAGGAAAGAGTTGTAGATAAATATCCTGCTGGTTTTACTTTTGATTTAAATGAGGGTGGTTTTTATATTATCGAAAAATATGAAAATAAATTATTAGTTAAGCATAAATTTAATAATTTTCATTTTTTTAGCAAAAATATCTTAAGTAGAAGAAAATAATTGAGAAACTGGTTTAAATACACTTTAGAGGACAAAAAAGATAAGAAATTCATGTCTATATTGGATTTCACCTCACACCAAATTAAAAAAGATTATTCTGATCTTGATAAATTTTTTGAATTTACTTTTTTTAATAAAGATTTTTCTCAATGTATTTTCAATTATTTAGATAAAAAACTTTATGGTAAAAACTTATCAATAGGGAGTGGATGGGGTCATCTAGAATATCATCTATCAAAAAAATTTGATGTTACTGCATCTGATATAAATGATGAATATTCAAAATATAATAAGAAGATTAAATATATTATTATTGATATTATTTCAAAAGAATTTAAGATAAATGATAAATTTGATAATATTTTTGCACCTGGGATAATTTATCTATTTAATGAAAAAGAATTAAATATTTTTTTTAATAATATTAAAAAAACTCTTAAAAATAGTGGAAACTTTTATTTATTTTTCAGAAGTAATGATAGTTTATTTATTAATTTTTTAGACAATTACTTATTACCATTGGAGAAGTTTTTAAAATTTTTTTTAATGAAATTAAAAAAACAAAATTTTAAAATTCAAAAAAATCATCATGGATTTAGACGTTATAAAAATGAACTTGAAATGATTATAAGAAAGAATGAACTAGAAATTATTTCAAAAAAAAATAGTATGTTTCAATCAGAATACAATAGATCAAAAATTTTAAAAATTACTGGATTAAATAAATTACTTTCATTATTTAAATTACATCCATATATTACTATTTATCACTTAAAAAAGCTTCGATAGCCTTCAAAGTATGTCGCTAAAGATTTAAATGCGAATACAAGGATAAAAAACGGTAATAGAAGAATATATAAAAAATTTTTAACGCACCATTTTTTCAGAACAAAAAAAGTTTGTAATATAATCAAAAAAGGATAGATAAATGGGAAAAAAATTAAAAATAAAAGTTTTTGTTTTTTTTTCTTGAGTTTAAATATGTTTTGATACTGATGTCTACCCCACCTAAAATGATGATTAAAAAAACTTAAAAAATCTTTTCTATCGTTATGTTTTACCTTACAGCTATTATCAAAATAAGCTTTTAATTTAAATTTTCTTATTTGATTAAATAGATCAGCATCCTCTCCTGTTTCAATTTTTTCATTAAATCTTATTTTTTTTTCAAAGAATTCTTTAACACGAATACTTAGATTGCATGTTGGTAAATGATAGGGCCAATCAACATAGTGAGATGTATTATGATCTATAGATGTAAACCAAGACAGCCTTCCGTCTAAAAATTCCCAAAAATTCATATTTTTGAAATTTGCTGATGGTAATACAGGGCCTCCAACTACAAATAAGCTCGTATTTCTAGCGTGTGATCTTAAATGATTTCTAACAAGATTTTTTTGAGGAATAATATCTGAGTCTAAAAATAATAATATCTCAAATTTTTCTTTTTTTGCATATTTTAATGCAACATTTCTATTGATTGAAATTGAATATTTTTGTTTCGGTCGAGTTATAAACCTTATTTGCTTAAAATTTTTTCTTTTAAAATGATAGTCTATTCCATCATTAATTATTAAAATTCTTCCAACAAAATTGAGTTGAATTTTATTTAAAAGTTTTTTTAAATTAATCCTTTTATTATGATATAAAATACACAATAAAACTTTTTTTTTTAAGGCTTTTTTTGATAAATCAAGTTTGGCCATTTTTTTGGATTAAATAAAATTGATGTAATTAAAGCACAATTATGTGTGCAATGGCATTCTTTATTAACTATGCTCTTAACTTGATTCTTAAAATTGTCGCTCTTAATAATTTCACTCATACTATTTTTAGTAACATTACCCACAGAAGGTAGCATTTCACAAGATGATACATCTCCATTGCCCCAAACCACTAGATGACTTTGACCAGCTAAACATGGTACTACTTGAGTCTTTTGTTTTAGAGTTTTAATCGATGATTTCCACATATATCTATGATAATTTCGTAATATTTTTGCTGATAGATTTCCTGTACCATAATTATAATTTTCTAAAATATCAAAAATATCTTTAGAAATTTTTTCTAAAACATCAAAACTTGGGAGTTTTATTTTTGGATCTAAAGGGTCTCCTCTAAGTAAGATAACCGAGTGAAAATCTGCACCTCTTTTTTGAACAAGCTTCATTAGTTCGATAATTTCGTGATAGTTATCTTGGTGTATTACAGAGATAAATCTGATCTTAATATGTTTTATTCTTTTAAGAGCTTCAAAAGTATTCCATACCTTTTCCCAGCTTTTGGGGTTTTTTCTTATTATATTGTGATTTTTTTCCAGCCCGTCTAAACTTAAGTTGATTACAATTTCACAGTCTTTGTTCATTAGTTCAACTTGATCCAAAATATTTTGTTTTAACCAACCATTTGTAGGTATAGTGACAATTTGTTTTTTAAATAGGTTAACTACTTCATATAAATTTCTTTTTAAAAAAGGTTCGCCACCAGCCATATCAAGCCAAAATAAATCATTTATGTTTTCTGAGATCTTTTTATAATCATCAACTTTAAGATCTTTTGGAGGATTTGTAAAATCAACAAAACAATGCGCACACCTAAAATTGCAATGATTTGTGACATGGAGGACAAGATGTTTAAATTTTTTTTTGAAAAAAAAATTTCCATAATGATATAAAAATTTTTGAAAATTTTGCATAATTAGATCAATTTATATCAGCTTATTTTTCAATTTAAAACATTTAAAAACCTGGAAACATACTTTCATCATATTTAAAAAATTAAAGAACCTTTTTCCCATTTTACTAATCCCCTGAACTCTTTCATAATATCTCACAGGAAGATCAATAATTTTTTCACCAATAAAAGAAGAGGCAAAAATAATATTAAAGTCACCCCAAATATCATTGATTTTATATTTACTTCTAAATTCCTCATATTTTTCCCAGTTTTTTCTCTTAAAACACTTGGTACCACATAATACATCTGAAATATATTTTTCAGAAATATAACTGACTAATATTGAAAAAAAAATATTACCAAAAAAATTTAAAGTTCGCATTGATCTTTTTTCAACTTTATAAATTAATCTACTTCCATTAATTAGGTCTGCATTATTATTTTTTATTGCATTATAAAATAAATCTAAATCCTCAACTTTGACAGTAATATCTGCATCTAAAATCATACAGTAATCTCCTGTTGAATTTTTAACCCCCACATCAACTGCCCTAGACTTTCCATTACCAGGACCATTAATAATTTTAATATCAATATCTTGGTTATTTTTTTTTTCTTGCTCCATAATTAATAAGGTTCCATCAGAGCTTTTATCGTCTACAAATACGACCTCATATTTAAAACTTAATTTGTCTTTAAAATTTTTACTGATAATGTTCTTAATATTTCCTTCTTCATTTTTACAAGGAATAATTATGGAAATTAAGTTTTCTTTTAAGGTAACCTTCTTTTTTCTTAAATAATATAATTTTGAAAAACTAAAAAAAGATAAAAATGGAAAAATAGAAAATAATATATTAATCAAATTTGAAAAAAGAGGAATTTTAAATGGCATTGATATATTTTTAATTTTTTTTGAAATCTCAAAGTTTGAGGCCTCTAAAAAAATTTTAAAAATATTTTCTGAGAAAAAAAGAGACTCTTCGTAATTTTTTATTAATGAAATTTTTGAAAAAACTTTAAATATTGGTAGCCATGATTTTGAAAAGAAATTAACCACTAAAATTACATCTTCGCCAGTAATTTCGTCCATTTTTTTCATAAATTTTACTACATCGTAGAAATTATTTAATGGCGGTAAAATTACTATTTTTTCTAAATTATCTTTTAATTTCCAATTATCATTAAGAAAATTTTCAATTTCTACTTTATCCTTAAGTATAATTTTTTTATCATCACTTTTCAGTTGATTTGTATCTATGTGCTGAATTAAAACTTTTTCCCATTTTTGTCTTAAGAAACTTTTTTTATTATTTTCAAACAATATCATTTATTGCCCTTATTCTCGGTTTCTATAATATCTTTTATAATTTTGGTTACATTGTGTTTTATATTCCAATCAGGGTAATGTTTTTTAAATTTTTTAATGCTTGAGATCCACCATTTATGATCACCTACTCTATTTTGATTTAAAATTTTATAATTTGCCCTTAAATTTGTTAAATTTTCTATAATCTTAATAGCCTCTAGAATTGAGCAATTAGACTTTCTTGAGCCTCCTATATTATAAATCTCACCATTTCTGGGTGCTTTATAAAAGTTCCAAAAAGCGTTTACTAAATCGAGAGAATGTAGGTTATCTCTCACTTGTTTTCCTTTATATCCAAAAATAAAATATCTTTTCTTATTTAGAGTTTGTTTAACCAAAAAGGATAAAAATCCGTGCAATTCAGCACCGCTGTGCATTGGTCCAGTTAAACATCCGGCACGAAAAGATACTGTCTTAAGATTAAAGTTTTTTCCATATTCCTGTACCATTAGATCAGCTGAAAGCTTGGATATTCCAAAAAGACTATGCACACAATTTTGAATGCTCATTTTTTCGTCTATGCCCTTAAAATATTTATTATCATTGGGCAATTCAAATCTATTTTTTTTTTCAATCAAATTTAATCTATTTGGATTATCACCATAAACTTTATTAGTTGAAAGATTTATGAATACACCTTTTGAACAATATTTGTGAAAATTTTGTAAGAGATTGAGAGTGCCATTTGCATTAGTTTCAAAATCAAGATATGGGTTTTGATAAGCCCAATCATGTGAAGGTTGAGCAGCACAATGAATAATTAATTTAATATCCCTTGAATATTTTTTGAAAATTCTTGAAACTTTGTCTTTGTCTCTTATATCATAATCATAATGACTATAATTTTGTAACTCCTTATTAAGTTTTTTTTTTACCCAGGACGTATCTCCATTTTTCCCAAAAAATAGTTTCCTAAAATTATTGTCTATACCTATTACTTTAAATTTTTTTGATGAAAAAAACCTTACTGACTCTGATCCAACCAAGCCATTAGATCCCGTTACAATACATATTTTCATAAATTTGTTATTTGATTCAAGCTCATTTAAATATATAAAAATTCTTTATGATCAAGAGTAAAAACAACATTATTTTTCTACTGTTTGTATCGATAGTATTGCAGTTTATCTTTATTAGATTTTATGGGGATTTTCATTCCTTATTTATGTATAATGTAAAATTTTATTCTTTTAATCTTTTTCAGAATGATTTTTATCTTCAAAATTCTTTAAGTCTTAAAACAAGTATTTTATACCCTATACTAAAAATTCTTAAGATTAATTTGTCTAATGATTTTATAGGTTTTTTAATTCATCTTTTGTTTTCTACTTTTAATGGTTTTCTAATTTTTAAAATTATTAAAAATCATTTTCATATTAAAGGTATAGAAAATATACTTTTAGTTGCTTTAGTTATCATTTCAATAGACAATTTTTTTATCGAAGCAAATAGGGGAAGTTGGATAATATCTCATTCTAATAGCCCAACATACTTTGCAAAAACTTTTGCTCTTCTAAGTGTTTATCTTTTATTAGAAAAAAAAATATTTCTTTCAATTTTAAGTTTAAGCTTCACATTACTAGTACACATCAAAGTAGGCTGGGTATTAGTTCCAATATTTTTTTTATTTATGATAACTGAAAAAGAGATAAGAAATAAAACTTTTTATATAATTCTTCCTCTGTTGTGCGCTTTATTTTTATCCTCAAAAGAGGAATTAGTAGGCAGCTATGAAATTAGAAAGAATCTTTTTGAAATTGCACTAAATAGAGATCAAATTGAAGGTGCTTTCAAATTTCAACAAATTTACAAAAATATTGCTTTATTTGTATCTTTTCTTTTATTTTATTTTTTTAATAAAAACGAGACACATCTCAAAAAATTTAACCTAGTTTTATTATTTATTTCTGCGAGTTTATTCATATTTAATATCATTTATGTTGAATATATTCATAAAATTATTCCTGACCCAAGAGTAATAATTATTGGAATACCGAGAGCATTAGAATTATATGAAACTTTTTTTTGGCTTTTGTTATTAAAGAATATTTTAAAGTTTGAATTATCTAACAATTTAAAAGTTTTTTTTATTACAGGAATATTTTTTCTATTAATCTTAACACCTAAATCTTTAATTATTTGTTTTTTAATATTTATTTTTTGCGTTTTTTTATATTTCTTTAAACATCTAAATGTTGCCAAGAAATTTCTTAAAGTAGATATTTTCTATGTATATTTTTTATGTTTTTTTATGATATTTTTAAGTCAAAGTTACTTATCAATAAAAAAAATTGAAAACGAAATAGATATTTATACATTTTCCAAAACAAATAAATGGACACTTCCAATCTTGATTAAAGATAAAACTTTTAGACTTGATAGTGCTTTAAAAATAAAAAAATGCGATGATTTTATTTTAGAAGATATAGATGTTTCAGAGAAAGTTACCAACTATGTTGCAAATAAATCAAAGCTTTTTGGCAATGTTCACTATAACTATATAAATTCTAAATTTTTAAATGAACATGATAAAAGGAATGAAATTAAAAAAGAAATTTTAAAGAATTTGAATGATAAACAAAATTTTGAACCTCAACTTATAAAAAAACTCAAATCTTATCAGGTGGTTTTATTATCAACAAATACTACGGCAAAATTAATTAATCATGACAATAAAATATATTTAAAAAATAACGATGTTTTGACTATCTTTGATAATAAAAAATTTATTGAAATAAAAAAATGCCTCAAAAAGACTTAAACA
>MDTG01115246.1_pt1 | contig 19104 bp, 20 predicted proteins | sample 811421 | NCBI WGS metagenome assembly MDTG01 (sample SAMN05326645, study PRJNA326480) | marine metagenome | isolation source: seawater | place: Pacific Ocean: South East | collected 2011
AGAGAATTAAAAAGAGGTGAAATAAAAAGATATAATGTAAAAGACTATAATGAAATGGATTTAAATTCTTATATTCAAAGAATTGCAAAAAGTAAAAATCTTAATGTACAAGGATTAAAAGATAGCTTTGAAAGAAATAATCTAGATTTTAATAATTTTATTGATAGTATAAAAATTGATTTTATATGGAATAGTTTGATTTTCCAGCTTTACTCTGCTCAACTATCTATTAATCTTCAAGAGGTAGATAGGGAATACTTAAAATTGAAAAATAATCTAACACAAAATAAAAAATATAATCTTTCTGAAATAATCTTGAATGATAATTCAAAAGAAAATATTGAAAGTATTTTGAAATTCATAAAAGGAAATAACTTTGAAGATGCAGTCATTAAATATAGTAATTCAGCAAGTGCAATTAATAAAGGTCGATTAGGGTGGATTTATGATTATGAGTTAAATGAAAAATATCTTAATACTCTTCAAAAAATGAAAAAGGGGGAGATTTCAAATCCTATCTATAATGCTAATCAAGTTATAATTTTAAAACTAAATGATTTAATATTTGAAGTTTCAGATGATTTAGATGAAGAAAGTAAAAAAAAAGAAATTCTTAATGCTATGAAAAATAGAAAACTTGAGTTTTTCTCTCTATCGCACTTTACTAAAGTTGAAAATACTGCACTAATAGATTTTCAATGAAAAAAATAGCAATAATTTTAGGCGAACCTAATAGCATAAATTCAGAAATTTTAGCAAAGTCATGGAAGAAGCTAAATTTTAAAAAAAGAAAAATGTTATTAATAATTGGATCAAACGAATTATTAATCAAACAATTTAAGATATTAAAATTTAATATCAAAACTAACTTAATTAAAGATGTGAATGAGAATTTTTCAAAAAGTAAGATTAATTTAATGAATGTAAATTTAAATTTTAAGAAACCGTTTAAAGTTGAAAGTAACTTATCTAAAAAATATATTTTGAGATGCTTAGATATTGCTTGTGATTTGTCAAAATCATCTTTAATTTCTTCATTTATCAACTGTCCAATTGAAAAAAATATATTTAAAGGAAATGTAGGTGTTACAGAATTTGTTTCGAGGAAACATAATGGCAAACCTAATGATGGGATAATGATGATTTATAACAAAAAATTCTCTGTTGTACCTTTAACAAATCATACAAAAATAACAGAATTAAAAAAATTTATAAGAGAAGATTTCATAAATAAAAAGATTCATAAATTACATCAATCTTATCTCGGTCTTTTTAAAAGAAAACCTAAGATGGTCTTTTTAGGAATAAATCCTCATCTTAATGAATTAGATAAGAATTCAGAAGAGAGAAAAATCTTAATTCCTGTCATTAAAAAACTAAGAAAAAAAAGAATAAATATTAGCGGGCCTGTTTCAGTTGATCAAATTTTTTTGAATAAAAAATTTGATTTTAATATTCTCGTAGGCCTATATCACGACCAGGTTTTAGGTCCTTTCAAGACTTTATTTAAATTTGATGCTATTAATATTACTTTAGGATTAAAATTTTTAAGAGTTTCACCTGATCATGGTACCGCAAAAAATTTGATAAAAAAAAATATTGGGAGTCCTGAAAGTTTATTAAAAGCGATAAATTTTCTGTATAAATTCAATGTTAAAACATAAAAAATCACTTGGACAAAATTTTCTTATAGACAAAAATATTTTAAATAAAATTGTAAAAAAAATACCAATTAATAATAAAAATATTATTGAAATTGGCGCAGGCACCGGTAATTTGTCAGAATTTATTTTAGCTCAAAAACCCAAAAGCTTACTATTAATTGAAAAAGATAAACACCTATTCAAAATTCTTTTCGACAAGTTCAAAGCAAACCTTAAAGTTAAAATTTTAAATACTGATATTCTTGATTTAGATTTTGACGATATTATTCCAGAAGACTCGTTAATTTTTGGAAATCTGCCTTATAACGTTTCAACTAAAATTTTAATTAAATCGATTAAATTAAAAAACTGGCCACCAAAATATAATGGTTTGGTTTTCATGTTTCAAAAAGAGGTTGCGGAAAGACTGTGTGCAGAGAAAAATTCTTCTGCATATGGAAGATTATCCATTATTTCAAGTTTTAGATTAAAAATTATTGATTTTTTTAATATTTCAAAAAACTGCTTTTTTCCAAAACCAAAAATTGACTCTACTGTTATTTTTTTTAAACCTTATCATAACAGTTATAATGATTTGTTAAATTTTAAAAAATTAGAAGATTTAACAAGATTATTTTTTTCAAATAAAAGAAAAATGATAAATAAACCTTTAAGGCTATCTTTTAACAACGATTTAGAAATAGCTAAAAAGTTTAAACTTGATTTAAAGATGCGGCCGTCAGAAATTGATAAAGAAATTTATTTTAAATTAGCCAAAATCAATCAAAAGTAATTTCTTTGGATTTATTTTTTTTATCATGAATAATTTTTTCTATCTGATTGTAACAAATTTCAAGTTTGTCATTTAAAAGAATATAATCATATTCATTCCAATGAAAACTATCCATCTCATAAGATAATAGTCTTTTTTCAATTGAAGTATTTCTATCTTGTTCCCTTTCGACAAGCCTTTTTTTTAGCTCTTTTTTTGATGGTGGTAAAATAAAAACTTTAGTTAAATTTAATTCATTATATTTTGAGAGTTGTTGTGTCCCCTGCCAATCTATGTCGAAAAGAATATCATTTTTATTTTTTATTAAATCCTGAATAGATTTTTTTGACGTTCCATAATAGTTATCAAATATTACTGCATGTTCATAAAACTCGTTATTTTTTAACATTTTTTGAAATTCATCTTTTGAGACAAAATGATAATCTACACCGTTTATTTCGTTAGCTCTTGATTTCCTTGTTGTATATGAAACTGATATTTTAAAGTTTTTGTATTTCTGTTGAATTTTTTTTGTTAATGTAGTTTTTCCAGCTCCAGATGGAGAGGAAAGAACCAACATGATTTGATTTGTCGGTATGGTCATCGTTAAATGACAATACTACTTTGCTGATTTACTCTCAATAAACTTAATTGCGTCACCAACAGTTAAAATTTTTTCTGCTTCGCTGTCAGAAATTTCCGAACCAAACTCCTCTTCGAAAGCCATAACTAGCTCTACTGTATCTAGACTGTCAGCACCTAAATCGTCGATAAAACTAGCTTCATCGACTACTTTATTTTCATCTACACCTAAATGATCAGCAACTATTTTTTTAACTTTTTCACCTATTTCTTTAGACATTTTTTTAATTCCTTATTTGATTACTGATTTCTTAATAAATTATTAATGGTATTTGTCAAGCAATTAGAAGCTTTCTATGGCATATACATTCCACCATTAACATGGATAGTTTCACCAGTAATATAGTCTGATTTTTCAGAGGCTAAGAATTCAACACAATTTGTAACATCTTCAGGTTTTCCTAAATTTCCTGAGGGGATTTTCGACATTAACAGATCTTTGTGTTCTTGATTAATAGCTTTTGTCATATCTGTTTCTATAAAACCAGGAGATACACAATTTATGTTAATATTTTTTTTGGCGTATTCATTTGCCAAACTTTTTGTAAAACCAATTATTCCTGCTTTTGAAGCCGAATAGTTTGCTTGACCAACGTTGCCAGTGTGAGCCACTATTGATGTAATATTTATGATTTTGCCTTTTTTATTTTTAATCATTTTTTTAATTGCATATTTACACATCAAAAAAGTAGAGGTGAGGTTAATATCAATTACTTTTTTCCAATGCTCTTCAGAAAGTCTTAAAGAAATATTGTCTAATGTAATTCCAGCGTTATTAATCAAAATATCCAAACCACCTAAATTTTTAAAACATTCCTCAATGAAACTTTCGATCTCAGAGTGATTTTCTAGTTTAAATTTTTTAACATTTATTGAATTAAATTTTTCTTTTACTTTATTTAATTTTTCATCGTTTGTGCCTGAAGCGATAATTTTTGATCCATGCTTAAAGAAGCAGCTCAAAATACTTCCGCCTATACCCCCAGTAGCACCAGTAATTAAAATTTTTTTATTTTTAAAACTCATTTTTAAAACTTTCTAAATCATTAAGTGTATCGATATTAATTATTTTTGCGTTTCTTGCAATTCTTTTTGTCATACCTGATAAAACCTTACCTGGCCCTATTTCAATAAATGACTCGGTTCCTTGTTTATTGATAAATTCAATGCTCTCTCTCCATTTCACTGTTGAAAAAATTTGTTCAATAAGTAGTTCTTTAATTTTATTTGGATCATTTTGTGGTAAAGCATTTACATTGCTTACAATTTGATTTGTTAATGGTTTGAATTCTATTGATTTTATTTTATCGCCCATTTCTTCTGAAGCTTTTTTCATAAGAGAACAATGAAATGGAGCGCTCACTGGCAGTTTAATTGATTTTATTTTTTTGACTTTGAACAGACTTTGTATTTCATTAATAGCTTTTATTGTGCCACTAATAATTATTTGCCCAGGGGCATTATCATTTGCAATTTCCAAAATTTCATTGGATTTAATTTCTGAAATAAGTTTTTTAACTTCACTTATATCTTTACCTAAAACAGCCAACATAGCACCTTCACCAACCGGCACTGCATTCTGCATTGATAAACCTCTTTCTCTCAATAAAAACAATGCATCTTTAAATATTAATGATTTGGCACAAACGAGTGCAGAGTATTCACCCAAAGAGTGCCCAACAAAAAAATTAAATTTATCATTTTTTAAACCAAACTCGTTTTCTAATACTTTGAATATTGAATAAGAAACTGTCATTATAGCAGGTTGAGTATTTTGAGTTAAGATAAGCTTATCATTAGGACCCTCTAAAATAATTTTCGATAATTTAAAATTTAAGGTCTGATCAGCCTCCGAAAAAATATCTTTTACAATTTTAAAATTATTGTAAAAATCTAAACCCATACCTATTTTCTGCGACCCTTGTCCAGGGAATAGTAATGTCTTCATCTAATAGTCCATTTATTGTAATAATTATACTATTGTAAAAGATTTTATATAATAGTATAAACCCATTTCTTTAAAAGCATAAAAATACATGAGTTTTTACGAACATACAATTATAACAAAACACGATCTTTCAGCAAAGGATATAGAAGACGTGAAAAAAAAATATGCTGATATTATTAAAAATTCAGATGGAAAATTATTAAAAACGGAGGAATGGGGATTACTTAGCTTTTCTAATAAAATTAACAATTCAAAAAAGGGTTTTTATATACATTTCAAATTTGAGGGAAGTCCTGTGACAGTAGCTGAAATGAAAAAAAGAGCCAAGCTAGACGAGGTAATCATAAGAGATTTAATAGTTAGATATAAGAAATTAGATACTGATAAAGAATATTTTAATAAAAGTGAGAAAGAATGAAAAAAAAAGGTAAATACAGTAAAAAAAGTCAAAATCCTATCAATAAGCTGAGCTTATTTCAGAAAAACGATGCTAAATTTTCAAGAAAGTGTCCATTTTCAAAAAAAGATTCTCCTGAGATCGATTATAAAAATATAAAAGTTTTGCGAAAATACGTTTCAGAAAACAGTAAAATTTTATCATCTAAAATCACAGCTGTTTCAAACGGTAAACAGAGAAAATTAAATAAAGAAATTAAAAAAGCAAAAATTTTAGGATTGTTATAATGGAAATTATTTTAGTAGAAAATATTTCAAATTTAGGAAAAATTGGAGAGAAAGTAAAAGTTAAAAATGGTTACGCGAGAAACTTTCTGCTACCTCAAGGTAAAGCGCTAAGATTTAATAAAGAAAATATGGAATTTGTAAATAAGAAAAAAGATGATCTTAATAAAAAAAATAATAATCTCAAAAAAGAATTTAAGACAATTGCAGAAAAGATAAATAACAAAAGTTTAAATTTTTTTAAAGAGTCAAAAGAAAATGGAGATCTTTATGGTTCAATAAAACCAAAAGAAATAACTGCCGCTATAATTAAAGATCTCAAAGTAGAAAAGGTAAAGCCATCAAATTTAATTTTAAAAAAAGATATCAACAAAGTTGGCTCTTATGAAGTTGTAGTAACGTTATTTGCTGATGTGTCAGCAATAATAAAATTAGTTGTTAAAAAAATAGACACTAAATAATTACAATATAACTTTTCCACAGGCCGGCAAAAAAGTGAGTAACTTTAAATTAGATTTTTTTTTTTTAATTCATTAATCTTTTTATGTGGAAAAAATTGATCTAAAAATTACAAATACTTCTGAAAATACCCTCCCATCCAATATTGAAGCAGAGCAGGCTTTATTAGGCTCTGTTTTGGTAAATAATGATATTTTAGATGAAATTTCTTCAATTGTTAATTTTCAAAAATTTTATGATCCCGCGCACAAAAAAATTTATAAGATAATTGAAACTTTAAATAACAAAGGAATGATAGCAAATCCAATTACAATAAAAAATTTTTTTGAAAACGATAAAGAAAATTCTTTAAAAGATGTGGGTGGCTCGGAATATTTAGTAAAACTAACAAGATTTTCTTCATCGACACGACAGTCAATAGAATACGCGAAATTAATTCACGAAAATTATGTTAAAAGAGAACTTCTTAGAATTTCAGAGGAAATTACCGTTAGCTCAACTGATAAAACCTTAGAAAAATCTGCTGAAAATATAATTGAGGATGCTGAAAAACTTTTATTTGATCTTGCAGAGAGAGGCTCTTTCTCACAATCATTCATCAAATTTAATCAAGCGGTAGAAAAAAGTATTGAAATGGCAACATCAGCAATGCAAAGCGGTCAAGGATTAGTTGGGGTTCCAACAGGATTGACCGATTTAGATGAAAAACTTGGAGGTTTGCACAAATCAGATTTGGTTATAATAGCCGGACGACCATCCATGGGTAAAACTTCGTTAGCAACAAATATTGCTTACAACGCAGCTAGAAATATTGAGAAAAATAAAAAAAAAGGTTCGGTTGCTTTTTTTTCTTTAGAGATGTCATCAGAACAATTATCGACAAGGATTTTATCAGAGCAATCAAGAATTACCTCTAATGATATAAGAAGAGGGAAGGCAACTGATGAACAGGTAAATAAATACATTGAAGTTTCGAGAAATATTTATGATTTACCGCTATATATTGACGAAACACCTGCTATTACTATTGCTGCATTAAGTAATAGAGCTAGACGTATTAAAAGATTATTTGGATTAGATTTAATAGTTGTTGATTACATTCAATTAATGAGATCAAATAATTTCAAATTTGAGGGAAGAGTCCAGGAAATTTCAGAAATAACTCAAGGACTAAAAGCATTGGCGAAAGAGTTAAGCTTACCAGTTTTAGCCTTATCTCAGTTGTCTAGAGCAGTTGAGCAAAGAGATGATAAAATACCTCAACTTTCAGATTTAAGAGAGTCAGGCTCAATCGAACAAGATGCTGACGTAGTAATGTTTGTTTACAGAGAAGAATATTACCTAGAGAAGAAACAACCAAAACTTGGATCGATTGAGCATGCTGAGTGGCAAACAAAAATGGATGAGATTAATGGGCTCGCAGAAATTATTATTGGAAAACAAAGACATGGTCCTACTGGTAATGTTCAAGTTGAATTTGAAGGCATGTTTACAAGATTTAAAGATCGAGCAAAGAATTAACCTTTCATTATAAATAGTATAATATATATCTCAATTGAGTAATATGTTTGCAAAACTTTATAAACTAACTGTTATAAGTTTATCCAAATTTACACTATGCCTTCTTTTAGGTTTAGTAATATTTGCATTATATTTTTCCAAAAATTTTAACATGGATGCCTCATCTGATGCTTTGCTTTTAGAGGGAGATAAAGATTTAAAATATTTAAGAGATGTCAATGATAGATACGGCTCTAAAGAGTTTTTATTTTTAACTTACTCACCGGTTACTGATTTTACTGATGAAGGTACAATTATAAATATCCAATTGTTAAAATCTAAAATTGAAAAGTTAACATGGGTGGATAGTGTAATTACAATAATTGATGTTCCTTTACTTAAAAGCTCGGATGAACCTTTAATGGAGAGGCTCAAAAATTACAAAACTTTAGCTCATCCGGAAATTGATAAAAAGAGGGGGTTTAACGAGATTCTAAATAGTCCAATTTTCAAGAACTATGTAGTTAGTGAAGATGGAAAAACTTCTGGAATTGTAATTTATTTAAAAAAAGACAAAAGGTTAAATGAATTTGTAAGAATAAAAGATGAATATTTTAGACAATTTTCCGAAAAAAAACCGAACAAGATTGAAAAAGAAAAATACGGTTTATTTATCAAGGATTATGAAAATTATAAAAATCTTTATAATAAAAGAAATCATCAGAATATTTCAGAGATTAGAGAATTAATTAGCAAGTATGGTGAAAATGCAAAAATTCATTTAGGAGGAATTCCAATGATAGCCGATGATATGATGTCATTTATTAAAAGTGATATTATTGTTTTTGGTGTAGCTGTTTTTCTTTTTATAACTTTAACTCTATGGTTAATTTTTAGGAATATTAAATGGGTGGCCATGCCTTTAGTTGGTTGTGCAACTTCTGTTATTCTTATGATTGGATTTTTAGGTTTTATAGGGTGGAAAGTTACCGTGATATCTTCGAATTTTATTGCACTCATGTTAATTTTGAATATGGCAATGAATATTCATATGACAGTAAGATTCTTACAAATTAAAAAAAACAAGAGTGATTTGACTAAAGAAGAAGCAATTATTGAAACTACAAAAAAAATGGTGCTACCAATTTTGTATACTGTGCTTACGACTATATGTGCATTTTTATCTTTAATCTTTAGTGGAATAAAACCTATAATAGATTTTGGGTGGATGATGACTATTGGGCTTTTAATATCAATGTTCGTAACTTTTCTACTTTTACCATGTTTATTAAATATTTTAACTCAGGATGCTGAGATTAGTTTAAGAGACCAATCAAAATCTATGATTACAGAATTTTTGGGTAAGTTTACTCAAAAATACACGGTGATTATATTTTTCTTTACAGTACTAATTTTAGTATTTAGCGTCAAAGGTATTTCAAAGCTAGAAGTTGAAAATAGTTTTATAAATTATTTTGATAAAAATACTGAAATTTATAAAGGAATGAAAAAAATTGACGATGATCTTGGGGGAACTACTCCTTTAGATGTTATTATAAAATTTCCCGTTAAAAAAAATGAAAAAGAGGATGATGATGAGTTTTCAGAATGGGAAGCAGATGATGATGATAAAAAATCAACTTATTGGTTTACACGAAATAAAATTGATAAAATATTAAAAGTTCATGATTATTTAGATTCTCAACCAGAAATAGGAAAAGTACTATCTTTTGGCTCTATAATAAGAGTTGCTGAAGACTTAAATGGAAAACAGTTACAAAGCTTAGAAATCGCAGTTTTATATAGCAAGATCCCTGAGGAGATTAAAAGAGAGATAGTTACTCCTTATATATCAGTTGAGAATGATGAGGCAAGAATAAGTGTAAGAATTAAAGACTCCTTAAAAGAATTAAGAAGAAATGAATTAATTAAAAAAATCAAATCAGATTTAAATAATAAATTAAATCTTAAAAATGAAGAATTTAAACTAACAGGAGTATTAATATTATTTAATAATTTACTTCAGAGTTTATTTACATCTCAAATATTAACTCTTGGAATAGTGATGTTGGGTATTACATTAATGTTCTTTATATTATTTAGAAATATCACGCTCTCATTAATTGGAGTAGTTCCTAATTTTATCGCGGCTTTTTTTATTTTAGGAATTATTGGTTTATTAGAGATACCTCTTGACATGATGACAATTACTATTGCGGCTATAACTATTGGTATCGCAGTGGATAACAGTATTCATTATATCTATCGTTTTAGAGAAGAGTTTTCAAAATTTAAAAATTATGCAAAAACGCTAGAGGAATGCCATAACACAGTAGGTGTAGCTATTTTAAACACTTCCATTACAATTGTTTTTGGTTTCTCAATTCTAATTTTATCAAAATTCATCCCAACAATTTATTTCGGTATCTTTACAGGAATAGCAATGTTATTGGCAATGATATCTGTATTAACATTATTACCAAAATTAATTTTGATATTAAAACCTTTCGGGAAAGAAATTTAATTAAATTATGTCATTTGAAACTTTTAACGATTTTATAAATAAAATTTATTTTTTTGATTTGTCTTTTTTTTTAGTAATAATTTATTGCTTAATACAATGTTCCTTAAAAGGTTTTGCCTTAAGTTTTATATCTTTTTTAAAATGGGTAGTGGCATTAATTATCACAATTTTTCTTTTACCAAAACTTCAGCCTTGGGTCTCCGATATTATAGACTCACCATTTATTAATAGTGTTGGTTTGGGGATATTTATTTATTTTACATCCTTATTTATATTAATTTTGTTAGGTAAAGCTTTAAGTAAGTCAATGAAATGGACAGGTTTTGGCTCGATGGACAAAACTTTTGGTTTCTTTTTTGGTGCTTTCAAAGGTTATGTGGTTTCGGTCTGTTTATTCTCTATAATAAATTGGTTTTATCCATTCGAAAATTGGAGTATAGAAGTAAATGATACTTTAACTTATAATTTTATAAAAAAAGGAAGTGAAATTTTCATAGAAGAGTTTCCAGAGTTCCAAGAATTTGAGGATACGAAAGAAAAAATTGAAAAAATATAATATCTATAAACTGCGAGAAAAATGTGGAATTTTTGGAATTTCTGATTTTAAAGACGCCTCAGCACTTGTTGCTCTGGGATTACACGCATTACAGCATCGAGGCCAAGAGGGTTGTGGAATAGTTTCCTATGATGGGAATAATTTTCACTCAGAAAAGAGACAGGGATTAGTAGGTGATCATTTTACAAACACAGAAGTTCTTAAAAAATTACCTGGTAGTTTTGCTATCGGTCACAATCGTTACTCTACCACAGGTGAAACCTCGCTAAGAAATATTCAGCCTTTTTTTGCTGATCTTCACTCGGGTGGTATTAGTGTTGCACATAATGGAAATTTAACTAATGCAATTACGCTTCGTGATACTTTAGTCAAAGAGGGTGCAATATTTAGAACTACCTCTGATACAGAAACAATTGTTCAACTCATAGCTAAGTCAAAAAGAGAGAAAATTATAGATAAAATTATTGACACCTTATTTCAAATACAAGGTGGATATTCGCTTGTATTTATGACAAATAAAAAGTTAATAGGTGTAAGAGACCCTTACGGTATTAGACCCTTGGTGATAGGAAAGATTAAAGACTCATATATATTTGCTTCGGAAACTTGTGCATTAGATATCATTGGAGCCTCGTTTATAAGAAACGTAGAAAACGGTGAAATAGTTTGGGTTGAAAATAAGGAATTAAAATCTATAAAACCCTTTCCTAAACAAAAAGAGAGACCTTGTATATTTGAATTTATTTATTTTGCACGGCCTGATAGCTTAATTAAGGGAAAATGTGCTTACGAGTTCAGAAAAAATTTTGGCAGGGAATTGGCCAAAGAAAATGATATTAATGCTGATATGGTTGTTCCCGTACCAGACTCAGGGGTACCTGCGGCTGTTGGATTTTCAGAGGAGTCAAGAATTAAATTTGAGTTTGGTTTAATTAGAAATCATTACGTTGGAAGAACTTTTATTGAACCAACCCAAAAAATAAGAAGTCTTGGAGTAAAACTTAAATTGAATGCCTCGAAAAGTATCGTAAAAAATAAATCTATTTTATTGATAGATGACTCAATTGTTAGAGGCACAACTTGTTCTAAAATAGTAAAAATGCTGTATGATGCTGGTGCAAAAGAGGTTCACGTAAGAATTGCTTGTCCTGAGATCAAATTTCCAGATTTTTATGGAGTTGATATGCCTAATAAAAAAGAGTTGCTTGCTAATGATAAAACTTTGGAAGAAATGAGAGATTATATAAAAGCTAAATCTTTAAAATTTTTAAGCCTTGAGGGTCTTTACAATGCTTTAGGTGAGAGTAAAAGAAATAAAATATATCCTCAATTTAGTGATCATTATTTTACAGGTGACTATCCAATAAAACCAACTGACGCCCAAAAAGAACTTAACGTGGCACAATTATCTTTGCTGAGTAGTAAATCAAATAATTAATTAATTGAAACTATTCTCTTTTTTTTATCGATAAAGTATATTTTTCCTTTGACATAAATAGGTTTACTGTTTGGAATGTACGTAAGTTTCCTAAGTGATTTTATTTCATAAGAGAACGGATCAATCTGAATTATCTTTTTTTTATTTGTAATTATCAAAAGATTATTTTGAACAATTTTAAAATCTATAATTTTTCCAATATCACTTTTTTCCAATTTTTCATTTTTTTTTGAAATGAGATCAAAAAAATTTTGAGATTTTAAAATAGTTCCGTTACCGGAGTCTAGACAAATAATATAATTTTTTGAAGTAAGCAAAAAAATTGAATTTCCAGAAATAAGTGGTTTGAATTTAGAATTTACTCTCAATTTCCAAAGTAAATTTGAATTAATTCTATTTACAAAGAATATATTATCTCTTGTGCTTATCAAAATATTATTTTGATTTATAGTAATTGGGTGGGAGTAAAATAAATTATCAACTCTTCCCGAAGTATCGTCTTTAAAATTTGAAATCCATTCCAATTGGAAATTATTTGCTCGTAAAGAGTACAAGTTTCCATTGCTATTTAAAAGGTAAATACTATCTTGATAAAGCGCAATAGAGTTTTTATAATTAGTTTGAAAAAGACTTTTATCTGTAAAAAAATTTCTTATTTTCTCTCCATTAGTCAAATCAAGTGCAAATAAATTATTATTTTCATTTACTAAAAAAAGAGCCCTATCCTTAATTTTTAAATTTGAAAAAAAAGGAATATTATAATTTTGTGCCCATATTAAATTTTTTTTGTCTATATCAATACAATAAACGTAACCAAGATTGTCGGAAACATAAACTAAATTATCTCTTACTATTTTTGAAATTTTGATTTTATGATTTTTAATTTTTTTGTCATAAAAATTAAATTCAAAAATTTTTCGATTGTTTATTAAAGAATAGACAATAATAGTTCCTCTTTTATCATGAAAAATAATTCTATCATCACTTAACAAAACATTGGGATTAATAGTTTTAGAAGACATTTTTTTTGATAATAAAGACGAGTTAAATTCATTATTAAAATAAAAATTTTTTAAATTATTGGAGCTATTTAAATATGGTTCAGTCCAATTAGAAACTTTTGAAATTTTGTCAATATACATGTCACTTATATCTTGATTGACCAAAATATTATTAAATATTTCTTTTTGGGTAAAAATGTCTTTTAAATTTTTTTTTGAAATTTTATCTTTTTCTTTTTCTTTTTGATCACCATCCCAGATTCCAGTTTTATTATCGAACGAGCAGTTTGTAAAAAATAAGAAAAAGATAAATTTATAGAAAAATAATTTTCTCATTTTGGAATATTAATCAGTAAGTTTTCAAATTCTTTGGCTTTATTTTTTTGATCTGAAATTAAGTAAAAATCTCTAATAATTTTCAATGAACTTCTTTTCCATATAGAGTCTGTTTTAATAACAGGCCTTAAGGTTTGTAAAATAATCTCCTCTTTAGTTTTATCTTTATTATCTTTAAATTCTTCATCCATCACAAATAGAGCTTTTTTAATTCTTATCAAATCTATTTTTTCTTGCTCAATTTTGGAGTCAATTAGAACATCAAATAGTTTTATTATCTCAATGCTTTTACCTAATTTATTATCTATCATTAAATTTAAAGATAAAGGTGAGTAAAATTCATGCCTAAACATCACAATTGCTTCCAAGTCTTTTTTGGCTATTTTAAGATTTTTATTTTCAATGTTTATTATAGCTTTATTAAAGTTTTCAGAAATTTTGATCTCTTGGTTTTTTTTATACAAATTAAAAATTCCATATAGACATAAGATTATTACTATTGATAAAAAAACAATTATTATCTTTTTTTTATTCTTATCAAAATAAAGCGAATATTTTTTTTCTGAATTGTTTTCTATTGGTTCGTTACTCATAATTTACTAAAAACTATTTTTTCTTCTTGGAAATTTTTTTTTTATAACATCTTTTGAATATGAAGTAACAGCATCTTTTATAATTTGTTTCAAATTTACATATTTTTTAACAAATTTTGGATAAAAACCACTTAACCCCAAAATGTCGTCTGTAACTAAAATTTGACCATCGCATTCTTTGGACGATCCAATTCCTATGGTAGGAATTTTTAATATTTTTGTAATTTGTTTTGATGTTTCACTTTTAACGCACTCTAGAACAATAGAAAAAGCTCCAGCTGACTGAATTTTTTTGGCTTCTGATAAAATTTTCTGAGAGTCAGTCTTATTTGAACCTTGAACCTTAAATTTTTTGGTAAATTGTGGAGTATAACCAACATGGCCCATAACTGGAATCTTTAATTTAACTAATCTTTTAATTATTCTAAAATTGTTATTATTGCTCTCAATTTTTACTGCATCACATTTAGTCTTTTTTATAATGGTACGTGCGTTTTTTACTGCCTCAGAAGTATTTTTATAGGTTCCTTTGGGCATATCAACTACGAGAAGAGATTTATTTACTCCTTTTGAAACACTTATCGCGTGATTGATAATCGTTTCCATTTTAATTTTGTGGGTATTTTCCATGCCATACAGAACATTGGCAACAGAATCTCCCACTAAAATGATATCACAATAGTTATCGAGTATAGTTGCGATATTTTTAGAGTAAGCTGTTAAGCAAACTAATTTTTTTTTATTTTTAAATTTAATTAGCTTTAAAATTTTTTTTTTCATTATTCTAACTCAATTGTACTTGGAGGTTTTGAGGTTATATCATAAACGACCCTATTTACACCTCTTACTTTGTTAATAATCTTGTTAGAAATATCACTAAGAAATTTCTTTGGTAAGTTAAAATTATCAGCGGTCATGCCATCTTCAGACTTTACTGCTCTTATTAAACAAGTATATTCATAAGTTCTACTATCGCCCATCACTCCAACAGTCTTAATAGGGAGTAAAGCTGCGTAAGCTTGCCAAATTTTGTGATAAAGATTTTGTTTGATTAATTCATTTATAAAAATTGAATCTGCCTCCTGTAAAATTTTGATTTTTTCTTTTGAGATCTTGCCTGGTATTCTTATGGCAAGTCCTGGTCCTGGAAAAGGATGTTTTTCTCTTATGGATCTTATTAATCCTAATTCTTTACCCAGAAGTCTCACTTCATCTTTAAATAACTCTTTTAAAGGCTCAATTAATTTTAAATTCATTTTTTTTGGCAAACCTCCAACATTGTGGTGAGATTTTATTTTTGAACTTTTTGCTCCTGAGGTCGATTTACTTTCAATAATATCTGGATATAAAGTCCCTTGTGCTAAAAATTTTACATTTTTAATTTTCTTTGCCTGTTCTTCAAAAATTTTAATGAAGAGTTCTCCAATGATTTTTCTCTTCTTTTCTGGATCAGAAATATTTTTTAAATTATGAAGATATAGATTTGATGCTCTAATTAGTTTTATGTTAAGATTATATTTTTTTTTAAAAAGATAGTATGTATGTTTAAATTCATTTTTCCTCATCAACCCTGTATCTACCATGATACACATCAGCTTTTTTTTAATCGCTTTATTAATTAATAAAGCCACAACGCTACTGTCTACTCCACCTGATAAAGCACAAATAACTTTGTTATAACCTACTTGTTTTTTAATTTCGGAAATTAAACGTTTTGTTTCAAAATTTATTTTCCAATTCTTTTTTACTTTGCAAATTCGTAAAACAAAATTTTGAATTAGCAGTTTACCGTTTTTTGTATGAGTAACCTCTGGATGAAATTGTATTCCATAGATATTTTTTTTTCTATTTTCAATAATTGTAAATTTTGAGTCAATCGTTGAAGCTATTAACTTAAAACTTTTGGGTATCTTAACCACTGCATCTTGGTGGCTCATCCAAACTACTTCCTCTATGTTTTTAAAAAAATTTTTAGTCAAAAGTGAACTATTTTTTCGCTTAAGTAATGATTTACCAAATTCTCTTGTCTTCTTTTGTGATTTTACTTTTCCGCCAAAAATTTTTGCGATTAATTGTAGACCAAAACAAATTCCTAAAATCGGGATATTTTTTGAAAAAATTAGTTTATTTATTTTTGGAAAGTTTTTACCAGTTACTGTGGAGGGACCTCCTGAAAAAATTATACCTTTAACAAATTTAAAATCATTAATTTTATTAAACTCTTTTAAGTTTACAATTAATGATAAAACACCTATTTCTCTTACCCTTCTTGCTATTAATTTCGTAACTTGAGAACCAAAATCAATGATTAAAATCACATCCTTCTTAACAATAGAATTATGATTATTTGAAATCATTTAATTTTTAAAGTTTTTAAGATCCTGCTCAATTTCAATTTTTCTGAAACAAAGATTTTTGCAAATACGTTTAAAATTACTTAAATTTTTTTTTACCTCAGAAAAATTTGATTTTTTTATTTGAATTTTCATAAGATCAAAAACAGCCTCTTCATTTTTTGGGTTTATTAATAGCACTGTCTCTAAATTAATTTTGGCAAGATCGATTTTTTTTTCTTTATTGAATATTTTAGATAAATATAAATAAGATTTCTCACTTTTTGGATTAAATACAATATCTTGCTCAAACTTAAATTTTGCTTTTTCAAAATCCTTATTCTCAAAAAATACTTTTCCATCTTGAAAAAAACTAGTTTCACCGTAAACTTTGGATATTCCCAAAAAAAGTATTAAAATTAATATCCTAATCATAATTTATATTTTTCTTTTTCATTAAATGTTTCCACACTATGTACCATGCTTTCGTAAAAACCAGCCTTTGTAATCTTAATAAATTCAGAGTTTTTTCTAATATTTTTTATTTCTTTTGCTCCTATGTAACCCATTGAGGACCTTAAACCGCCCTGAAGCTTATACAGAATTTTATTTACTTGTCCTTTAAATTCTACTCTTCCCTCCACACCCTCTGGAACATATTTAGAGAGGTTTTTTGCATTTTTTTGAAAGTATCTATCAGCTGATCCAGCAGACATTGCTCCTATCGATCCCATGCCTCTATAATTTTTAAAGTATTTTTTTCCTATTTTAAATTTTTTTCCAGGGCATTCGTCTGTTCCAGCTAAAATTGAGCCCATCATAATTGCATCCGCACCAGCAGCTAAAGCTTTGATCAAGTCTCCTGAAAATTTAATCCCTCCGTCTGAGATTATTTTTGTTTTTTTTCCCCTTAAACTTTTTTTCACATTCATAATTGCAGTAAGTTGTGGAACCCCTATTCCTGCGATCATTCTAGTTGTGCAAATTGATCCTGGTCCTATACCAACTTTAATAATATCGCTTCCTGAATTATATAATTTTTTTGCTGCTTCTCCAGTAGCAACATTACCTACGCATAATGTTTTTTTACCAATAATTTTTTTTATTTTGGATAAAGTATTTAATACCCTAACGCTGTGTCCATGTGCAGTATCAATTACTATAAGATCAATATTTTGATCAATTAAAGATTTTACCCTATCCAAATCTTTTTGAGAAGAGCCAACAGCTGCTCCCACTTTTAGGTTTAATCTTTTTACTTTCGAAACTTCTAAACATTGTTTTTTAATACTAAGATTTCTGTGAATGACTCCAATTCCTCCTGATTTTGCCATTGCTATTGCCATTTTAGACTCGGTTACTGTATCCATTGCTGAGGACAAAAGTGGTAAATCAAGAGTTATTGAGTTTGAAAGCTTTGACCTTAAAATTGTTTGGGATGGCAATACGCTCGAATATTTAGGTACCAGCAGTACATCGTCGAAAGTAAGGGCTTCTTTAATAGACTCCATATACATTTATATACAATCTTATAAAATTATAAAGCTTTTAATCCTTTGCAATGTATATAAGTTTCTTTCGAGTCTTTTCTGCTAGAGTTGGGTTTAAAAAAATTAACTTTAATAAATTTATTTTTAGCGAAAATTTTAACTTTTTCAAAGTCTTCTCCCATAAACAATTTACTAACAACCACCCCATCGGATTTAATAATATTTAAAGAAAAATTGAGAACTTCATAAGCTAAATTGTTGGTTCTTATACTGTCAAGGCTTTTAATTCCTGTTGTGTTTTCTGCCATATCTGAGAGAATCAAATCAATTTTTGCTTTAAAATTACTCTTAATTTTACCTGAGAGATTATTCGACAAGAAATCAGATTTTATAAAAATTACACCATCGATCGGATCCATTTCCTTAATATCGATTGCAATTATTCTACCCGCTTTAATATTTTCTTTAACAACTTGGCTCCATCCCCCTGGTGAACTACCAATATCAATGACGTTCATCTTTTTTTTTAAAAAAAAAAATTTTTGGTTTAATTCAGAAAGTTTAAAAGCAGATCTAGATCGAAATTTTAAAGTTTTTGCCTTTTTAAAGTAAGGATCTCTGTGTTGCTTTATAACCCAAGATTTTGAAGATTTATTTTTTTTCATTATAAAATATCTTCATGTTCATCTTCTGATAAATCTTCAAATTTATTTTTTGTACGCTTGTAGATAATATAAGAAATAGGAATGGTAAGAATATAAAATAAACCGAAAATAAATAAAGTTTCAAAGGTAAAGAAGAGTAAACTTACAAATAATATCCCAGTAATAAATAAAATAAATATTGTAAACTTTGAGGATATTGAAATTTTTTTAAATGAAAAAGTTGGAAACTTACTTATTAATAATAGAGAGATCGCGATTACTAGAAAAGGTGTAATAGGCTTAAGTGAAAGAAAATTACTAAAATTAGATAATTCTAAAATTAAGGGCATAAGAATTAAGATCGCACCAATCGGAGATGGAATGCCTTGAAAATAATTTTGTTTCCAGTTTTCACTTTCATCTATATTTGTCAAATTGAATCTTGCCAGTCTTAAAACACAACAAACAGAATAAATTAAAGTAATCGCCCATCCTATTTTTCCAAAGTTATTCAATTCCCAAAAAAAGATAATGAAAGCTGGAG
>MDTG01013865.1_pt1 | contig 19098 bp, 17 predicted proteins | sample 811421 | NCBI WGS metagenome assembly MDTG01 (sample SAMN05326645, study PRJNA326480) | marine metagenome | isolation source: seawater | place: Pacific Ocean: South East | collected 2011
AGTTCACCTTCTTTTTTCAGACACGTCGGCCACGTCGACCGCCCTTCTTTTTCGTTCCGTCGTGGGCGATGGGCGTCACGTCTTCAATTCGAGTGATGGTCATGCCGGCACGGGTCAGTGCTCGAATGGCAGCTTGGGCTCCTGGGCCGGTGTTGTTGGAGAGGTTCCCACCGGGGGCGCGGTATTTGATGATGAGTTCCTTGAATTCTTTATCCTTGAGTGCGTCAGCCATGCGCTCGGCTGCACGGGTGGCTGCAAATTGGCCGCCTTTGTCCTTGCCGGCCTTCACAACTTCGCCGCCGTTGCACGTGGTGATGGTTTCGGCTCCGGTCAAGTCCGTGGCCGTCATGAGAATGTTGTTGTACGAACTGAAAATGTTCACAATGGCTTTCCGGGACATCATTCATCGCTCCCTTCAATGGCCTCGGTCGAGGCCTCAGCCGCTTCACGAACTTCTTCGGCGAACTCAGCGGTAGCGTCAGGGCTGACGTCTTCGTCTTCGTAGGAGGCTGCTTCTCGCACACCTTCAATGGCCTTGCGGATGGGGTGGTTGGGGTCGTTGAGTGGGGAGGCGGGGTGGTACCGGAGTTCGGCTTCCTCGTCTCGGCCAACTGCGTAGGATGGGATGGTGATTTTCTGGTCGCCGATGCAGATTTGGCCGTGCGTGACCAACTGGCGAGCTTGCTTCATGGTGCAGGCCAGTCCCTTGTAGTACACTTGCGCTTGCAGGCGACGGTTGAGGACATCCTCGGTGTTCAGAGAGAGAATGTCGCCGAGGTCGGCATCGGACTCGATGAGGCCTTTGTGGTGCAGCGAGCGGAGAAGATCTTCCCGTTCTCGCTTGCCGTGGCCTTCGGTGGTGTCGATGTTTCCGATGAGTCGCATGGCTTGTCGTCGGTGGCGTCGAAGTTGGGACTTGGCCTTCCAGATCTCCTTCATGTTTTTGAGTCCGTGATTGCCTTGAATAGCGTGCTCTTCCTCAATTCGGTCGGCCTTCCAGGGGTGAGAAGGCGTGTCGTACTTGGGTCGTGAAAACTTTGGCTCTCCCATGTCAAATCCCCCTCATCACTTCTTTCGGCTGACACCCAAGGTCAAGCCACCACGGCCGTTCGAGCGGCCGCGCTGGCCGCGAACTTTGTTGCCTGAGGCGTGGCGGACACCGCGGTAGCACTTCATGGTTCGAAGGCGGTTGATGTCGTCTTGAAGTGTGAATCGGACTTGTTGACCGGTCAGGTGAACTTCGTTGCCGGTTTCGAGGTCTCGCTGCCGGTTGAGCATCCAAAGAGGCACGCTCTCGGCGTAGGATTCAATCGCGACACGCAGACTTTCTTGCTGTTCGGTGTCGAGGAATCCGGCGAGAGCGTAGGGGTCAAATCCGGTGTTCTTGCAGATTTGAACGGCGGTGCGGGCGCCGACACCCTTGACCGAGGTCAAGGCCGTTGCCAAGGGCTTCAGGCCGTCCATGTCGGTATCGGCCATTCGCAAAATGTATGAAAAGTCATCACCAAGGTCCGCATCCTTAGGTCGTGCCATGTCCTCTACCTCAACGTTAACACCACAGTGTCACGCATCCCTCCGACCAACCTCCCATATATCAAGACCGCGATGGATGGATTCGCGCCACTGAGCCTTGAAAACCTGTCAAATTGAATCGGTTTCTCTGGCCGGACTGGGACAAACACAGAGCATCAACACCTCACCGTGTGGATGCTGAGCCACGAAGCCCTGTCGGTCACCGTGCCGCCGCCGAAGTTGTCGGTCCAAGGAACCCTGCAATTTCGGTTGCAAGTTCGGGGCGAGGTCGTAGCGCAATTTCACCGAGCCGAGTCGGTGTTCCAGCGCCGTTTCCACCAGACGGTCAACGGTGGATTCGTCAAGCGGGAATTTCAGCAATTCCACCACTTTTCCAGTGGCTTGCACCAACGTGCGGCTGCCTGAATCCAATCGGAGCGGTCGGTCGTGATGCAACTGCGGGCGACGCCCCTCCACGCACGCCCAGCGACCGACATCGTCCGGTGCGGCGATGCGCAGCCACTCGGTCATCAGTCCGCTTTCCATCAGAGCTGCGTCGAGGATGCTGACGTGTTCCCCGCGTTGAGGCGGGTGATGCCTTGCCTCAATGGCTTCTGGAGTGGCCGCGCTGGTCAACACCACCGGGGCGTCGGCCAGCGAAGACGGTACACGAACAAACCGACGTGCAGCTGAGGGATCGGCAACCCGCCCCAACCAAAGCGCCAATCGGTCAACGCGCCCCCTGCCTCGAGAGGTCCATTCCCACGTGCGCTGAACGCCTGGCCAAACAGCATCGACGATGGTTTCAACTTCGTCTCGCTGGTCGGAGGTCAGCCGAGGCGAGAGATCCAACAGAAGGGCCGGGTCGTCCAAGTACGGCGCCCAACCCTCGAGAACACGATGCAACGGCGGTTGCATTTCCTCGAGGGCGTGTGTTCTGCTGTTACGAGGACGGGCGGGATCGAGGTGGAGAAACGATACGCTGAACCTTCCTTCTCCGAGGGAAGAAAGCACGCCCTCTGCGTCCGTACCGTCCCCACAAACGACGAAACTGTTCAGGAACCAAGCCTCGTCCATGGACCTGGTGTGAGCGGCGACCGAGCGCACATTCACAGCGCTTGCTTGGGCGCGTTCTGGTGCCAGTTCAACGCCCAGAACGGGTCGCTGGAGGGTTGCTGCGTATGCAGCGAGTTGGATGCCACTGCCGCAGGCGCAATCGAGAATGAACCCGTTCGCAAGGTCGTGTTCTCGCAGAGCTTGGGCCCGGAGGGCGGCGATTTGCCACGGTGTGGCGAGTGGGCGTCCTTCGTTGGCGTGGTGGAACAGCAAACCCGGTGGTGCCGTGGCGTCTTGCGCCTGCTCGACCAAACCCACGGCCGATGCGTCCACAGGTCGAACCGCTTGATGCATGCGCTCTCCTCACAAGCCCGCAATGTCGGACCGCGTCAACAACGATTCAAAGGGAACACCTGCCTCGGCGAACGCTTTCTCAGCCCCTTCTTCTCGGTCGAGAATGCTGATGACCCCGATGACCTTGCAGTCCGTGTCTCGATGAATGCGTTCAACGGCAAGAATGGACGACCCTCCGGTCGTGGTCACGTCTTCCACGATGACCACGTCCCCTCCGCCTTCAAGCGAGGTTCCCTCGATGCCAGGTGGGTTGTTTGTTTTCCGCCCTCCGCGTCCCTTGGGCGATTTTCGCACCATGAAACCCCGAAGAGCAGGGTCGGCATCGGGGGACGTCACGACGATCGCCGTCAAAGGAACGGCACCGAGTTCCAGACCCCCCACCAGCTGGCCCCCCATGGCCTGTATGCGGAGGTTGAGCAGGGAGCCAATGATGGTGGCAGCCCGGGGGTGCATCATGACGGGCTTCGTGTCGAAGAACCATCGGGATTGCTTCCCGCTGGCCAGGGTAAAAGCGGTCTCGTTTCCGCCGTCGAGGAAGGCCAACTCGCGGACCAGCTCGGCGAGCGTCGGCCATTCGGGGTGGTTTCGAACCGTGTCATGAACGCCCATGGGTTGTTCCTTGGCGGTCACGACATGAACTTTCCTTCCCGTGAAGCGTTGAAAAAACCCCATTCATTCCCACCGTGTTGATGATAAAGGGTCGGCATGAACCGTATTTGAGTGAACATGAGCGACGCCGAGCAGACCGTGAATTTGGGGGAACACAACCCCCTTATCGGCCTCGACATCGACCGTCTGGAACGGGAAATGGATGCTTATCACCGGTGGTTGGACGAGCGAACAGACGATGCGTATCGAATCGCAGAACTGGCCCGAAGGCAGGGCCTTGACCACAAAAACCGAGTCGAGATTCCACGAGCATCCGATTTGGCCGGACGCACAGAAAAATTGCTGATCGAACATCTTGACGGCTATGCGGTCGCCGACGACATCCGTGCTTTGCTGGACGAACACGACCGTGAAACGACATCGATCATCATCGCTCAATCCGTTGCTCGGGGCTTCCGAGAGCTGGGGTACGACCTCGAGAAATCCATCGATGTAGGTCTTCGCGTCGGCCTCGCCGTGCTGACTGAAGCGGTTCTCGTTGCACCGCTGGAGGGAATCAGTGAAGTTCGGCTCCTCAACAACGTTGACGGCTCTCAGTTTGTTTCCGTCCATTTTGCGGGACCGATTCGTGCAGCGGGTGGAACGGCTCAGGCCTTGGCTGTGCTCATCGCTGACATGATACGGCGGGAGCTCAACGTCGGCCACTACCAACCCACCGACCCTGAGGTGGAACGCGTCAAGGAAGAATTCGGACTGTATCGCGGAAACCTGCAGTACCGACCATCCCCTCATGAGATTGATGAGATCGTCCGTGCCTGTCCCGTGATGATCAACGGCGAGTCCACCGAGCGTATTGAGTGCGCTGGTTACGGAAACGTCCGCAACATCGACGAGCCGCGCATCCGAGGAGGCGTTCTGTTGGTCATCGGCGAGGGCATGTGCCTCAAAGCGCCCAAAATTCAGAAGCACACCGATCGTTTGAACATGCCCGGCTGGGATTTTATCGCAAAATTTGCTTCACGAGGCAAAGAAGACGAACCCGAGGACAACACGTCGTTCAAAAGCCAACAAATTGCACCCATTACGAAGTTCATGAAGGACATCATCGCTGGCCGACCCGTCTTCGGAGGTCCGCTTCAGCCCGGTGGTTTCAGGCTGCGATACGGGCGTTCCCGTCCATCGGGTCTGGCGGCAGCCTCAACCAACACCACGTCCATGCTGGCTCTCGATGATTTCATCACCATCGGAACGCAGATGAAAATCGAGCGACCGGGCAAGGCCTGCGCCATCACACCGTGTGACGAAGCCGAGGGCCCGTGGGTCGTTCTCGACGACGGTCGATTTCTCCGAGTTGACGACCCGTCCGCTTACGTGGAATTGCGTCACCGGGTGAAGCAGGTCTGGGACAACGGTGAATTGGTCATCGGTTATGGTGAATTTTTGGAGAACAACAAGCGACTTGTGCCAGCTGGCTACACCATGGATTGGTGGGCCAGCGATGTTCTGGATAACCTCGTTGACGACGATGAGGTCTCAGCCTTCCTCGACATCGTAGGAGAGGTTCGGGACGACTGGCCTGCCGGAACCCCGGGGGTTCCTTCCGGAGAGGCAGCAGATCCTGACGCGCAGTTTTGGGTTCGTCGTGACTGGCACGAGCGCCTGAGACAGTGTCGATTGACCTGGCTCGAAGCCGTCGGTTGTTCCCGACGTTTTGGCACGTCCCTCCCACCGCCGCACAATCCTTGGTTCAAGGATCTCCCGCTGGAGTGGCTACCCGCCTTCCTCAAGCTGTTGGCTGCGGGCAGCATCGAAGAACGAATCGAGCGCGACAACGTGCCGATCGAGGGTCGGCCAGAGTTGGGCGCACGCTGGTTGCGGTTGTCGGGCGGTGTTCGTGGGTGGAAGGCTTCTGCGATGGACGCGCTCGAACCGGAGTCGTTGCCTCCGTTGAGTGACGTTCACCTACCCGGGCCCAACGTTGAGATCGAATCGCCGCTCATGGGCGCTGAAGTTCCCGAAGGTTGGGCCCTTCAACAGCACGGTTTAGCAAAGGCGACGATGATGGTTCTCGGGCTCGCTCACCATCACGATGGCGACGACCTCGTCGTTACTTCCGGGTGGGAGTCGCTTCTCGAAGGCCTCGGTTTCAAGAGCGACGGCGATGCTCCGCTGCGGCATAAAAATGCGCTGACCATCGCTGAGAAGCGCATCGAGGCTTTGCGCCAAGCGAAACGGGTCTTGGACCAAGAGCGCGAGCGGAACTCCGCCCTGGAAAAAGACCGCGCGACCGTGCGCATTGCCGCAGAAACAGGGGCTCGTCAACGAGGCTTGGGCATTGCTGAAACCGATCGGGTTGGACAGGAAGCGGCTGCTTCCGTGCCCGATGATGGCCCAAGCGACCCGGCCGCTTACCTCGCAGCGCAACGGATTGAGGACGAGCATGCCGTTGAAGGCATCATGGTGTTGGTGAGACAAATGTCCGAGCTGCGATGGGAACACAGCGCACCGGTTCGAGTTGGTTGCCGAATGGGGCGCCCGGAAAAAGCGGCCCCTCGAGTGATGAACCCCATGACCCACTCCCTCTTTCCCATCGAGCTCAACGGCGGTAACCAGCGTTTGTTGAACAACGCCATCGACAAGCGCACCATACGAGTCCAAGTCGGTCGTCGCACCTGCACGGTGTGCGGCAAGGAATCCCCCTATCTTCGATGTCATCACCGTGGCTTGGACGCCCACGGGGAAGGGACAGCGGGCGAAACCTGCAACGGGCGAACGAAGGCCAACCCGACCAGACCCAACGCCTACCGGCGCGGAGAAGTCCAATCCGTTCGGGTGGACGAAATGGTCGAAGACGCACGAATCCGCCTCGGCCTCGACCGGCTCCCTGCGCAGGTCAAGTGCATGAAAAAACTGAACAGCCGCAACCAAACCCCCGAGGCGATCGAGAAAGGTATCCTTCGTGCACGCCATGAATTGCCGGTGTTCAGAGACGGAACGGTTCGCTTCGACATGAGCGATGTCCCGACCACACACTTTCGACCTCGTGAAGTCGGTGTTCCGTGGAAAACCCTTCATGCCCTTGGCTACACACACGACCATCGTGGGCGTGTTTTGGAACACGACGAGCAAATTTTGGAGTTGTTTCCGCAGGATTTCATCGTGGCCAAGGGTGCGGCTGACTTTTTGTTGCGCACGGCGAAGTACATCGATGAACTGCTGGTTCGATATTACGGCATGGAACCGTATTACAACGCAGACAAGGCGGACGATTTGGTTGGCCAGCTGATCTGTGCACTTGCACCGCACACCAGCGGTGGAGTGCTCTCACGAATCATTGGCTGGGCGGACTGTTCGGGCGGCTATGCTCACCCCTTGTTCCACGCTGCCAAGCGAAGAAACTGCGACGGAGATGAGGACGCCATCATGCTGTTGATGGATGGTTTGCTGAACTTCAGTCGCGACATTTTACCCGCCAACCGAGGGGGTCAGATGGACGCTCCGTTGGTGTTGACCACCCGTCTCAACCCGACCGAGGTCGACAAGGAAGCCCTCAACGTTGACGCTGGATGGTTCTACGAGCGCGATTTTTACGAGGCGACCCTCAAGCAACCTCACCCGAAGGACATTCAAGGGCGGATGGATTTCGTGGAGCGTCGCCTTGGGAGTGTCGCAGCCGTTCGCGGGTACGGTTTTACGCACGATTGCCGCTCCCTCGACGACGGCCCCGCCTTGTCCGCCTACAAAACGCTGGAAACGATGATCGACAAAATGAACGGGCAGCTGGCCCTTGGACAGCGCCTGCGGGGTGTGAACGTGCGTCAGGTGGCTTCCAGCGTCGTCCGCTCTCACTTCCTTCCGGATTTGCGAGGTAACCTCAACGCCTACGGCCGACAGAAGGTTCGGTGTCTCAAGTGCGGTCATTCCTATCGGCGAATGCCGCTCTCTGGAAAATGCATTCAAGCCAAGAAGGAAACGGGTCGCGGGCTGGCCAACATGGGCGTTGCGAAATCCGAGGGTGGTTTGTGCAACGGGAATTTGGCACTGACGGTTTCGGAAGGCGCTGTTCGAAAATACATCGAGGTCATGCGTTTCGTTATGGATCACTACGGGGTTGACCTCTACACGCGCCAGAACGCCGATTGGCTGGCTTCCAGCGCTGACTCTTTGTTCAACAACGACCGAGCCAAGCAACTCTCGTTGTCCGATTTCCTTTGATCACCGAATCGGGTCACGCCAAGGTGAGTCGCCTTCCTCCCAGTCCTGCGAGTCCTGTTCCTGCTGGAACCCTTTGGATTTGAACGGCACCTTTTCGGTCGGAATGGACTTTGTTGATGGACTTCGCTTCGCAAGAAGCGCACGGACGCCTTGTTCGCCCCACGCAAGGGCGACCAGCAACAACGTCAGCACAACGTGGCCGTGCGGCTGAACCGATGCAAAGGGCTGCAGAAGCAGGTCCTGCTCCACCAAAACGCCGTCCTCAACCACTGTTTCAATGGTGTATTGCCCGGGCTCCAATTCCCCAGTCCAAATTGGAACGTCGCTGTTCAGGTCTCCCGACCACGATGCGACCACCGTTTTGTTGTCCTTTTTGATGGCGTAACTCACGTTGGCTGAGTCCAGCGAAGTGCTCGAAAAGGCTGTTGTCAATTCAGCAGGGATGGGGGCGTTGTTCCCAAACACCGAGGAGATGTCGATTTCTCGATGGGTTTGGAACTGATTTTCCGTGTTGATTTCGTTGGGTGCCGTTTGTCCGGCAACGTTCAGCCAGAGGGCGTTGACGATCACCAGAGCGATCACCCACATGAGGGCACTTTGCCAGGTGACACCACGCTCCATGCCTTTGGGCCCTCCTGTTTGTTCTTCTACCTATGTTCGCTGAGGGAGTCAATCGTCATCGATGCAGCGCTTGGCCCATCCGGGGTCGATGAGACTCAACACCCGTGCCATCCAGGACAACTTCGCGAGTTTTCGCTCGGCATGCGTTGTTCCTGACCAAGGACCGACGCGATCGGTGGCGAAGCCAGCCCACCGTATTTTGTCGTCCGGCACGCCCAGCCAGGAAAGGAAACACGCCGCACGATCACCATCGGTGAATCCACCTGGATTGTGCATTCCCTCGATTGCTTCGTCGGTTTGATGAGTCAGCACCAGACGAACTCCGCCCGTCGTAGCCCACTTGCTCAGGCATCGTTTCCATGCCTCGTCGTTGTCCCCATGTGCGTGAACAACAAACGGGATACCTTGTCCTACGGCGTTGGAAAGATGAGGTTCGCCGTCCAAATCCGTGACGACACACGCCACATCAACCCGGCCCAGGCACGCTCCGACGGCGCCGTCAGCAGCCACAAAGACGGTCCCGGCGTCAAAGGGTTGGTCGAGGGCTTCTTTTTTGATGGCGGCACCAACCACAACGATGGTTGAGGCCTCATTCAACGTCGTTTGAATGGCCTCAAGGGTCGCGACTCGATGACGGGGGGTCCATCCAAACCGATCACCGAACGGGTGGCTGTCGCACGCTTCTTGCAAGCCCAAAGCACTGTTCAAATCCCGCTCATAACTCCACCCAAAATGCGTTCTCACTTCGTGTTGGATGTTGACCAGCGCCGGGTGAGGGTCGGTCCTCATGCTTCCTTGGAAACGCGCGCAGGTCAAGAAGAACGCGCCACGCAGGACTTCATAATCCGTGGCCTTGTCCTGTAGCCATGCCCGTTCCAACCACGCCGCCCAGCGTTGCGGACGAGGTCACACTGGCCCGATACCCGTTCCTGCCTCAGGCGTCGGGTTGGATTCGGTCGATGGCGGTGCGCCACAGCATCGATCTCAACGAGTTGTTGGAGGGGACCTGGATGGAGCAAGCTCGTCAGCGGGCGCGTATTCGTTTGATCGACTCGGTCCAATCGAAGGAAGGCGTTCAGGTTTCAGGAGGTGACATTCACACCGAGGAGGGGCGGCTGGTAGAGGCGTTCTCGTTTTACTATGCCCGACTCGTCATGTGCGCGAGCGAGGATGAGCGACTCATCGCTCGTTGGGCGCAGGCCGAGGCAGCCCGCGCCGAGCAACTGTTGATTCAAGACCAGAGCAATTTGCGCACGGTGGCCAACACCTATCTCTCTCAGGTGGAGGTCTCGGCTGCGACGTCGAACGTTCCTCTCCCCAGTTTGGGGGGTTCGTTGACCTCTTCGCGCCGCACGGCGGTGGATGAGTGGCGCGTTGGCCTTGCCGATTTCATCGAAATTTGTCCTAAAATCACCGGCCATCGTTGGCGCCTCCCCAACGTTGACGTGGACAACGGATGGGTCAAACTCCACAATGAACGCCAATACGCGTCGTCGGCCAAGGTGGCGCGTTTGTTGCGGGAACGAATCAAAGCGGGCATTGAGGCGGAAGCTCTCGACAAAATGGCCGAGGTGACGACCGACCTTGCTGTGCGTCTTGCAGAACCCGTCGGGATGGTTCGAAATTTGATGGCCAACAAGGCGAGCGAAGCCATCGCCCTGGTCGGTGCCGAGGAGACGGACTGGCCGCCCTGCATGCAGAAGGTCATTGCTGACCTCTCAGTGGGGGTCAACGTCAACCACTTTGGCCGTTTATTCTTGGCGTCCATGTCGGCAACGTTGGCGTTGCCTGAGGAGTCGTGCGTGAATTTCTTCCGCGGTGCACCGGATTTCAGCGAGTCCACCACATCGTATCAGGTTCAACACGTCTACCAGCACGAATACACGCCGGCGGGCTGTGGGAAACTCAAGGTGAATCACAACTGCCCTGTTCTACCCGGAGACAACCGAACATGCGACCAATCATGGATGGATCACCCTTTGAAATACATCCGCGCAACGCAGCGCTGGAAACGATTGACGGACCGCTCTTCAAGCACCGGCACTCAAAGCGATGACGATGACACCAAACCGGACGAATAACCTTCCAACGCAGGCATCTTCTCTAAATGAGAGCATGCATACTTCCTCCCATGCAGCAGGCGGTTGGCGGTCCTACAGGCTTCGCGTCACCGTCTTTGGGGTATCGTTTGGTTCGGCGATTTTACCGATTTTTGACCAATGTTTGGTTCAGAGAAATCAACATCGTTGACGAGGAGAACATTCCGCCAGAGGGCGGGGTTTTGTACATCACATGGCACCCGAGCGGGCTCATTGACCCCATGCTGATGACCTCCATTGTCCCGGGAAAACTCACCACCGTTGCGAAACACACGCTCTTTCAGATTCCTCTGCTTGGACGGATGCTCAAGGCTTCGGGCGTGGTTCCAATCGAGCGACCGCAGGACGCCGAGGATTCCGACATGTCTCAGGAACGAAATCGGGCACAGCTGAACAACGTCTCCTCAACCTTGGCCTCGGGGGGCAGCGTGTTGATTTTTCCCGAAGGCGTGTCGCACGCTGAATCAAGCGTTCGCAAGGTCCGTTCTGGAGCGGCTCGGATTCTTTTGAACGCTACCCGTAAAGCGAATGAACGCGGTCTCCCTTCGCCAAAAGTTGTCCCGGTGGGCTTGCACTATTCCGAATCGCAACGTTTCCGAGAGCGTGCGGCCGTGGTCATGGAGCGCGTCATGGACCTTCCTCCTTTACCGGACCGCACAGACGATTCGAACCAACAGGATCGAAACGATCGAGCCTGGGTCGGCGAGGTCACGGACCTTTTTGCGGTTGAACTTCAACGAGCAAACCACTCGAAAACCTCCTGGTCGGAACGCACCATGATTTGGCGTGGACGCAGTCTGGTTTACGCAGAGAAGCAACGGCAGACCGGCGTGGACCTCAGAAAACCCTCCTTTGCAGCTTCGGTCCTCGCTGCTCGCCGTCTCCGGGCCGGTTGGGAGTTTATGGCGGAACACCAGCCAGCCTCGACCAAAGCCCTCGCCGAGCGTTGCGGGTCTCATTTTGACACCCTTGAACAGCGCGGCATCACACCGTACGACGTGGACGCCCGGCCAGAGCGCCTTTCGTTTCCGGGGTACATCAAGCATTTCGGACAGTGGATTTGGGCCTTTTCTTGGATGTTTGGCCTGGTCACATGGAGCGCCGTCGCTGGCAACTACGTTCCCTACAAGGGCAACGGCTTTGTGAGCCGGGCCCTCAAACGACGAGGCATCGAACCCTCGGCTGTGGGCACGATGAAGGTCGTTTCAGCCGTGGTGATGTTCCCGTTGTGGTGGGTGGCAGCTTCTGCCTTCGTCACGTGGTCGTTGTTGAGCGCTCAGAGTCCGGTGAACGAACTCCTCCTTTCCCATTGGTTGCTGCTGGAAATCACCAGATTGCCCGCTCTTGGCGTCTTCGTGGTGTTCCTCCTCTGGTGGCCGATTTCTGCCCGACTTCATTTGAAACTCTACGCGAATCTGGTTCGGAGCTATCAGAATTTGAATCGGTGGAAAATATGGAAGGACGAATCCAAAGATTGGGCGGAGCTGGTGGAGGAACAACGACGTTTGTCGGTGGAACTGGTCAACCTCGGGGCCGGTTTGGTGCTTCCCGGTGACCCGGAATGGAAGGACCCTCCCTCGGGTCATGACGACGTCGCCTCCGTGCGGTTTCGTCAATCTCAGAACGCCGTTTGACCTTCGGCCCGAAACGGGCGTTTCGCAAAAGGGTTTGAAAGATAGAACCGCGGTGGGTTGACCAAACGGGGGATGCTCATGACCAGAACGCTGGTGCTAACGGTTGACCGGGACAACGACCTCGGTTTGAAAACCTCGATTCGTGGCCCTGTTGTTGGTCGCCGACAGGTGTTGACGGCGGCGCTCAAACTCGGTATTGCCGATCCCGAGGAGAGCGACACCAACGCCATTCTCGGCGCCCTGAAGGCCCACGACAACCTGGCAGAGGGTAAATCCGAGGAGGACGATGTCGAAATCGCCATTCTAACCGGGGATGAAAAAGTAGGCGTTCGCTCGGATCGCGCCATCGCCGCCCAACTGGACGAAGTCGTGTCGGCGTTCCAACCCGATCAGGCCATTCTTATCACCGATGGCGCCGAAGATGAGAGCGTTCTCCCACTCATCTCTTCCCAGGTTCGCATCGACCACACGGAAAAAATCATCGTCAAGCAATCCAAAGGCATTGAAGGGACGTACTACTACATCGTCAAAGCCTTGGAGGACCCAAAGTGGCGTTCTCGATTCATGATCCCCTTCGGTGCCGTGTTGGCCATTCTTGGCCTGGGTATCATGCTGCCCAATGAAATCGGGGGCGTGGTCATCGGTGCTCTTCCGTTGGTCTTGGGCCTCTACATCTTCAGCAAAGGTGCCGGCATTGAATCAACCGTCAACCGTGTGATTCAGGAAATGCGTGAAAACGCCGACGCTGCAATGTTTTCCTCTCTGCTTTGGACGGCCACCCTTTTCAGCGCTATTTTTGCCGTCGCAGAAGGATGGCGAGCGTTTGGACTTGATGAGGGTGCCGCGAACTCACAGTCCGTTCTCTGGCTCACTGTGATTCACTCATCCTTGGCGTGGACCGTCATTGCGTTCCTTACATCCACCGCCGGCTTCATGCTCCTACGACTGAAACGGGGTTCGTTCTCTGGGAGTCTCATCGTTCTCAGCGTCTTCGGCATGGTCGTGTACTCCTTCCTCAACGCTGCGCTGGACATCGCCATTCGTGTGTTGAGCGGGACGGCGTATGAATTCAGTGTCGAGATGATTCTTACCGATCTCACCACGCCGCTGCTGTGGGTGGTTGTCCTCTGGATGGTGACCACGGTGGTTCGAACGTTGCAAACCCGTCAAGCCCAAGCCGACCGATATTGGGGCATCTGATCACAGCAAAAAACGTGGCAACACCTTCGCAACGGTGCTGTGCCCAAGTTCACCAACGAGAACGCCCTCGTCGTTGACCACACTCAGCTGGTTGAGGTCGTAGGTGAGCATCAACGCAACGGCCTTGAGCAGTGGCGTCGTTGGTCGAACCGAAAGCGGTGGATGAGTGAGGGCTTGTCGAGCCGGGATTGAATGCATCCACGCCATGTTTCTGTTGACCTTCTTTTTTGCCACCATCTTGAGAAGATCCACGGCGTGAATCCTCCCCATCGGAACCCCGTTGCCGTCCACGATGAACACGTGGTCCCAATCCCGCTTGGTCAACACCTCCAAAACGGTGGCCAGCGAATCGCTCGCCGACAGCGCGTTGGCGTGCTGCATCACCGAACCGCAGACAACCTTTCGGACACCTCTGCCTTTGGATGCTGACTTTGGTGATGCTCTGGAAAAGGGTCGACTGGCCATGGCGCTCAACCGGCTGCGACGGCCCAGCTTTTTTCTATCCTTCCGAAACACCTCCTGAGGTTTCATGAATCCGGAAAACGAGCGGGTGTTTTTACGACGCTGGGACCCTCAACAAATATAGCGAGGTACGCAGTGCTTGCACCATGAGTCCAGTTCCAGACCACGAGTTGGAGGCTCTGCGTTCGTTGACAGGCTACGACCAAACGGTGGAGATGGACCGCCTCTGCCGCCTGTACGGCATTGACGAAGCGACTCTTCGAGAGGCCGTTACTTCGGGCAGGCCGGGTGTCCAAACGCCCCCAAGTCAGCTCTGGGACACATCGTACAAGGACATCCCCGGTTTGGATGAAGCCTCGCCGGTGTCCGTTCCCACCTTGGTGGACAAAGAACGATTTCGGTTTGAGTACGACCCGACCCGCGAGGCAGCCCAGCGACGCGAGCAGGTGAATCAGGCGATTCTCTGTTCTGCATGCGGGGTGCCTTTGGGCATCCCCAACATCCGTCCGATCAAGGTGACGTGCCCGGCGTGTTTGTTTGAAACCACCTACACACACTGAAAGCGAACTTGATGTACAACGCCCGAGGAGGGCTGGACATGCACGAGGGCTCACCACGACAATGGCACTACGCCTCAAGCAACTCACCGCTCCCTCTGCCCGAACACCCCATCCTGTTCACGCAACGCAAATTGACGCCTCTTGACGGGTTCTCGGGCGAGTTTACCGACGGCGTCCTCAAAGGGGAGGACCTCAAAGACTACGTTCGTCGATACGGCACCAAAGAAGCGTCCTTGGATGAACTTCTGCGTGCCAACGAATCGCCGTCCATTGACGAGCGCCGACCGATTCTTCTTCAGGGTGAACTGGCCAACCCCTACCGACTTCAGGAGATCAACCTCGGCCCACTGCCGTTGCTCAGCGTCCGCTTGGAAGGCCTTTGCCGGACATGGGCCGACGGATTGGACCCCCGCGACGCCTATCCTGGCGTCCATCACGTGACCCTCGCTCGAACCCCAGGGTGGTGGGAGCGCTCGCACATCGGTTTGGCCACTCGGGAACAGCTGAAAACCATTCGAGACTGGTTGGACAACGGCGTGCGTTCAACGTGGCGACCTGTAAAACTCGCAGAGGGAAGCGTTCGATTTGAACACGACCCGCTCCTCATGCCACCCGATGTTTCTGCTGTGGAGTGGGATGGAACCACGGAGTGCGTAACGGCGCCTGCACCTGAGCCCACGGGCCCGTGCATTTCGCTGGATGAATTGCTGGTGGTCGTTCATACGCGCCAGGGATGCTACAACCATCGGGGGCGGTTGGCTCGGTGCGTCCACATGCATCAGCGCGCGTTTCACGAGGGTCTTTTTCGAAAAGGCTCATCTCATCGTTGGAGCGACGTGCTCACTCTTCGCTAAAACGAGCGAAGGTAGTGTTCAACTCGCTCGTCGCCCCAAACATATTCGTGGGCCAGGTCCAATCCCGCCGAGACCAGCACGTCTGAAGTGATGCCTGACGGCACCGGCGATGCATGGACCGCGTCTGAGTGGACCAAGAACAACTCATCGACCAACCCCGCTTCAATGAACCGATGCACGGTTGTTGGGCCACCCTCCACCAGGATGCGTTGAATTTCTTGGTCGGCAAGTTGGTGCATCAACGATGACAGGCCGGTGAAGTTTTCCTGCATGAGCAGGGTTTCGCCACCGTCGTGAATCAACTGGGCGCTGGAATTCACTCGGCCGTTTGGGTCGAGGACCACGCGCAGCGGCTGCCGGGTTGAGGGAATCAGTCGTACGTTGAGTTGCGGGTTGTCCCTGTTGACGGTGTTCACGCCAACAAGGACTGCATCGCAGTCCCTTCTCAACTCGTGGACCTTCTCAAGACAGCCCCGTGAGGTGAATCGTTGGGGATCGGTCGAACGATCGTCCACAGAGCCGTTGGCGTCAAGGGCGAGTTTGACCGTGACCAGCGGTCGTCGGTGCTCGCACCAATGCAAGAACGCGAGCATTTGTTCTCTCGCTTCAGCCTCCATAAGTCCGGTTCGCGTGGGGATGCCGGCCTCTTCAAGCGCACGGCAGCCGTTTCCACGAACGGTTGGGTTTGGGTCGTGATGTGCTATGACGACCTCCTTCACGCCCGCCCACATCAACGCCTCCGTGCACGGAGGTGTGCGGCCGAAGTGGTTGCACGGTTCGAGTGTTACATACGCCACTGAGCCGTTGGGAGAGTGTCCATTTTCTTCCGCGTCGTGGATGGCCATCTGTTCGGCGTGAAGGCCGCCAAGATGGTCGTGCCAACCCTCAGCGATGATCGTGTTGTTCTTGACCAAAACACACCCTACGAGCGGATTGGGGCTGACCTTCCCGCGGCCTCGCTCGGCGAGCAGGAGCGCGTGCTCCATGAACGCGTGTTCGTCCTTCGTCCAATCATCGCTCACAGACCGCCCACGGACCCATTGTTCATGACTGCTTGCATGGGCTCTGGGGATGGTGACAAGGGCAAAACCCCAATTTATTCAGATTGATTCAATATCTATTCAGTGTGCATTATTGCACAATCGGGCCACAGGGAAAGCATTCAAGCGTGGAACATCAGTCCAATGGACATGGCGACCAAGCCTACGGAGGGGCTGAATCAACCGCTTGAGTTTCAACCCGACGCATCATCGAGGCGCAAGAAAGGCGCTCACAAGCCGGAATACGCTTCGGTGTTCGTGGAAGCTGGTGAGCCTCGAGACGGGTGCGCTCGGGTGCATTTGCTGGTCAATCCATTTGCGGGGAAAAAGAACGGGCGGAAAATCGCCGCACGGGTGATACAACTCGTGGAGGATGCTGGGATTGAGATTTCGTGCTCCTACTCGTCCTACAGCGGCCACCTCGTGACGATGGCCTCGGCGTTGGTCGTGGAGACCGGAGACATCGTCGCTGTGGTGGGGGGCGACGGATCCTTCTCGGAGGTCATCACGGGGCGAATGCTGTTGGGAAAAACCACCAAAGAGACGTTTGCCATTGTACCGGCTGGCACCGGAAATTCACAAGCGCACGACCTGCGCATCGATTCGGTTGAAACGGCCGTGAAAGCCATTTTGAGCGGCCGGACTCAAGCCCTTGATTTGGCTCGCGTTGAGCTCACAGAAGGCCTGCCCGGTTCCACGGGAGGTTCACTCGTCCGATACTCACACAATTTGGTGACCTGGGGGTTGGGGGTTGATTCCACCATACAAGCCGAGAAAATGCGGTGGATGGGGCCGGCTCGGTACGATGTTGGTATTCTCTTGGCCATTCTTGCGAGTCGCCGTAGAACGGCAACACTAACCCTTGACGACCGTTTCATCACCGACGATTTCACGCTTTTTTTGGTTCAGAACAGTCAGACCGGGGGCTCCATGCTCCCTCTTGCTCCGGGTGCCTCGATGGACGACGGACTGATGGACATCGGTATCCTCAAGAAAATGAGTCGAAGGGATGTTCTGAAAGCGTTCGGTATGCTGAAAAGCGAAGGGAGACACGTGTTTCACCCTCGGGTCGATTACCACCGTTTCAAGCAACTCAGCATTCACACCGATGAGCCGACGGCGATCAACATCGATGGAGAAAACATCGGGTCAACACCACTTACGATGAAGGTGCTCAAGCATGCCGTGTTCATCGTGCGACCGGCTTAGAACGAGAAGTCAGAAAAGTCCTCGTCCTCCTCGTATCGTGGAGACGGTTCAGGTGGTTGCTCAGCAGCGGGTTTCGCCTTTTTGACGGCCTTTCGTTTTCGAACGGGTGGTCTGGTTGGCTCTTCCCCACCAACGTTGCTGGGAGTGCTGGATACGGTGGTTCTGCGCTGCTGACCGATGGACGGGGGAAGCGACGAACCTCTCGATTCTTGCACGTTCATTCGGTCCATTTCTTGCGCTGCGTCGGTGACCACGACCGAGCTTTTTCGCCCGGTGGGACCGGACCCGGCAGGACCGCCCATTGACGTTGACGCGAGCACGCTGTCAAGATCGAAGCCGCCCAATCCACCGTCGTCTTTTTTCTTCTTGGAGGGGGTGCTCCTCGGTGGGCTGCGTTGCCTCGCTTCTTTTTTCTCGGTCTCTTTTCGTACCTGTTCGGAGCGCTTTTGCCGCTGGGTGGGAGATTCCATGCCTGCTTTCTTAGCGGCCTTTGCGTCGGTCTTGACGCTGGCGGCTTTCCTCATGCCCTCATCACCGATCAGGGTTCTCATCGATGACTTGGCCGCGCTCATCATCATTCGATTGGAGACGATGAAGAGACCGACCGCACCCCCAAAGCCTCCCGCAAGGAAGAACAGGACGAAGCCGGCTCGGCCGAGGAACGGAACGTTTCCAAACACCCACTCATCGTCGGACTCGCCGTTGGACGATACGGTGGCATCTTCAAGCGTGATGCGGCTGACGAGCACCAGCGCATCCTCTCGGTTGTTGGTACCAACGGTCATCGAGCAGTCGTTGTCAGCGTTGTGCCACGTCGCTTTGTAGCCGTATCCACTGTTGCTTGAGTTGGCGGCTTCCACCAAGTAGCCGTGAATCGTGACGGCTTGATGCCATTCATTGAGCGATTTCATGCCGTAGAGCACGTGTTCCGTTGTTGGAATCAGCCCGAGTACGAACCATTCCGATGCGGACTCCGAGTCCACCTTGTCGAGATCAACGCTTCCCGCTCCGGTTTCGGGTTGGAGTGGAACGTTCCACATGGACACGTCAATACGCGCTCCTTCACCGTCCACAACGGAAGCCGCTTGATCGAAGGACATGGATTGAATTGCCACGGCGGTGGTCACGCCCAACTGCAGCCCTGCGACGGCTTCGCTGTGGGCGTCGTAGAATTGACTGGCCGCCAGGTACCCCGTAAAGCGGACCGCATCGCCCGTGCTTGCTTCAAGGGAGCCTCCATCGGTTCCAGGGGTGCACCCGACCGGCTTCAGCCCTTCAATTGTGCGAGATTTGTCCCCGAGTGTGCTGACGACGGTTGTGTCCTCCATGGAGAAGTCAACGTCCACTGAACCGTCCCCCGACCCCCAATTGGCCGATGAGGGTCCGAGGCAACCTGCAAGCACCATGCTGAACACGAGACAGATGGCGAGCAAACCTCTGCGCATGCATCGATGAGGGCGGGTGGAGTTTGAGAAGTCTTCCCTGTCGTAGGGAGGAAGGGGTGTGGCGCAGTCGGAGAGATTTGAACTCCCGAGTCACGGGGACACCGGATTTCAAATCCGGCGCAATACCAGGCTATGCGACGACGGCTTGGGTTGCTCGTAGAGGCCCCTGTTTTTCTTTTTTCGCCCCTACTCGGTTTTCTTCATTTCACGGAGTTTGCCAAAACGAGC
>MDTG01411778.1_pt1 | contig 19098 bp, 7 predicted proteins | sample 811421 | NCBI WGS metagenome assembly MDTG01 (sample SAMN05326645, study PRJNA326480) | marine metagenome | isolation source: seawater | place: Pacific Ocean: South East | collected 2011
CAACCTTCTACAACTGCAATACATGAATCATCATCAAAACATGCATTAGAATCATAATTAAATGCTTCTGTATCCATACAACCTGAAACATAACAACAAGATTCATCATCTTCTTCTGCATCTGGGTTATAATTAAATGCTTCTGAATCCATACAACCAGGAATTGTTCCAAAAGCGTCTAATGAAGCTAATCCCGATAGGCCATTACAAGCATAAAAGCTATCTCCAAATGAATAAGTAACATTTGATGTTGCCATAGATTGGCCTGTTTCATTATCATAGACAAACCAAATGTATTCTTCACCTGACTCAAACCCATTATCTAATCCTGCTTCAGCACCCCAAGCTGCAATTGATGTTACTGTCCCTGTAAAAGTTGCTAATCCTCCTAAAGCTAATTCCCCATCAGCATTAGTATAAAAAACTCCAATCAGGTCACCAATTGTAATTTCACTACCATTTATAGTTATATCAGCATCTGCTGGTATTAATATAGTAGCATTACAATCTGTATCTGGCAAATCTGCTTCCCAGTTAATATCAAAATCTGTACTAGGATAGTTACAATCTTCACTAAAAAAAGCCGAACCAGCACAAATATCACCAGAGTAATTGTCTGCAATAGGATCTGAACACCCACCACTTAAAATCATACATGAACCATCATCCTCTGTAGCACTTGCATCATAATTAAATGCTATGTCACACATACATCCTAAGTACTGACAAGAACCATCATCCTCCGTTGCTGAAGGATTATAGTTATTTGCTATTTCATCTGTACAACCTAATACTAGTATAGTTTCTCCTCCACAAGCATCACAACTTTGAGGGCAAGCTTCCGAAACTATCATTGAATTCCAAGATCCATCACAGCCAAAGACTGAAATCGCTGTTGAACAATCTAATGGTGTCATTAATCCATCATCATTAGTACATTCTTCTTCACAGGCGTCACAGCTTTCTGGACAAGCTTCCGAAACTGTCATTGAATTCCAAGATCCATCACAGCCAAATACTGAAACTGCTGTTGAACAATCTAATGGTGTCATTGATTCATCGTCATCAGCACAATCATTATTATCTGATGATGATTCAAATACTAAGCTTGAAATACCAGATAAACCATTGCAAGCATATGTGTTCTCTCCAAAAGAATAGACAGCATCTGTTGAATATATTGTTTCTCCTGATTCAGGGTCAATTATTCCAAATGTAAATTCCTCACCTCCAGCAAATCCATTAGTTAAACCTGCTTCTGAACCCCAAGCAGCGATTGATGTAACTTCACCATTCCATTCAATTCCACCTCCATAACTTAGATTTCCATCTGCAGCATTATAAAAGGCACCAATCCAAGAACCTAGCTCGATTTCAGTGTCATTAAGTGTAATGTTTGTTGTTGCTTGAAGCAAAATAGTAGCATTACAATCTGTATCTGGTGCATCACCCCAAGGATTAGTAGGCATTCCTAGTGCAATCCATTCATTGACAAGAGTTCCTAAATCATCATCTATGTTAGTAGAAGATGAGGAAGCAACACAAGATGAACAAATATTAGTATATGTTCCATCAGGAAAAATGATATAAAATGTTGGCGTTCCAGAAATTTCAGCACCATAGTACGATGTAGAGTTACCATTAATTATAGGGTAGGTAGCATTATAATCTTCTATATAGTCTAAACAATCTTGATCATCAGAGCCATAAGAAATATCAAGAGCTAATAATGACACTTCTCCTGACCCATCAGGCCCATACATTTCATAAAACTCTTCTACTTGTGGGGCATATGACCAACATGCAGGACAATTTGCATTCATAAATTCTACAACTACAATTTGTCCATTATCTAAATAATCACTGTATAATGTATGTGTGATTCCATTTAAGTCGTTAGCAAACCAATCTGGAGCTTCACCAATAGCTTCAAAATTTAAACTTTGTGATTGCAAAAAAAATGAAAATAAAAATGCAGTGAGTATAAATACTTGCTTCATAATATATAGGGGTTTAAATGTTAAATTCTAAACTATAAAGTTACAAAAAAAATCATCTTATTTGCTGAAAAATAATATTCTATTATTAGAAATGAGTTCAATTGAATTAATTACATCTCTTTTTAGATTTGAATTTTTAGTTATTAACAATGTTAATAAAATCTGTTAATATTGTTTTAATAACTAAACAAAAAATTTAATTGGAAGTTAACCTATTTTATGTACGTTTGGGGTACCGATGATTTAAAAAGCCGTTTGATAAATGTTTTAAGCGCTTTACTTGTCGGACAGGCATTCAAGTGTTTGTTAAATTTAAGTTTTTACTTGTAAAATCGTCAAGCATTTGATCATAAATTTGAAAAAATTATATGAGAAAGAGTGCTAGTCCTAAGAAAAGACTAGAAATAGTATTTTTATGTTAAGTATATCATCTGAGGTTTTCCAGGAATCTTTTGATTCCTTTGACCTGAAAGTAATAATATATTTTTATTGTTTTTCATGGTTAACAATCTCTAAGAAAAATCCGAATGGGTTTTGTGGGAAAACAAATAGATATTGAAAGATATAAGTTTGTTTTTCGAAAATGAGGTTTTGAATAGATTACTATTCTTGGAGTAGCGATGCTCAAATAGGAAAACTATAGGGTTCTTAATCCACGGAGTGTTTACACTAGAGAAGATTAAGTATAGGTCAACGGTAAAAAAGGACTAGGAAACTAATTCTTTTAAAAAGCGAAGAGAAATCTTCGCTTTTTTTTTGCTTTATTTTGAAAGAAGAGTAAATGTAATATAAGAAACATAAATTAATAACAGCATTATTCCTTCTATTCTAGAAATTGACATTTGCTGACTATTTTTAGGATTAAATAATATACTTCGACAATAAAAACATGGCAATAGTAATAAAGTGATTACTAGCATAATGATTGCATCCATATATAAGCTTGTATCAATAATAATTTCATTAATACATGTAGTAGCACCAAGAACTGCTAATATGTTAAATATATTAGATCCTAATAAATTTCCAATTGCTAATTTTGTTTCCTTCTTATAGGCTGCATAAATACTAGCAAATAGTTCTGGCAAGCTTGTTCCTAATGCTACTAAAGTAATTGAAATAACTCTATCGCTAATTCCTAGTTTCAAAGCAATAGATTTAGAAGAATGAATTAATAATTCGCTACCTAGCCATAATACTATAGAGCCAGAAAATAAAATAAAAATTAAAAAGATTATATTATGAATTCTAATTCTCTTTCCAAATAAAACAAAAACGTCTTTATCATCTAAAGAGTTATCAAGCTGAGAAAAATCACTCCCTTTTTTAAATAAATAAATATTAAACCCAATCAAGAGAAAAATAGATAAAATACCCGATATCAAATTCAGTATACCTACAAAAATTAATAGAAAAACAAATAAAGTGGATACCAGTATTAAAGGTATATAATTTAGAAAAATTTCTTTCTTAGAAAAAAGCAGGGGACTAATTATAGCTGTAAAACCTAAAACTAATGATATGTTAGAAATATTAGATCCAATTATATTTCCAATTGCAAAATCATTATATCCCCGCAGAGATGCTCCTAAAGTAACAAATAGTTCAGGCAATGAAGTTGCGAGAGAAACAACAGTAAATCCTATAATAATCCTATTAACACTTAATTTGTTTGATAATGTAATAGAAGTATTTACTAACAGTTGAGTTCCAACAAATAATAAGATTATAGATCCTAAAAAATTAACAATAAGTAAGTCCATGAAGAATTTTATAAAATTGAAATTAATCATATAATTTAAATTTCTTTATTAAATTCGCATAAAATTTAAATGGTCGCGTAGCTCAGCTGGATAGAGCATCTGCCTTCTAAGCAGACGGTCACAGGTTCGAATCCTGTCGCGATCACAAATAACAAAATAATATGGATAAAGCTACTGAATGGAGATATCGAAAAACTTTATCCTTTATTTCTAAACACTGTTCAATATCAGATAATATTCTAGATTTAGGTGTTCCCAATCATTTATCTAAATTAATGCAGGCCAAGGGATATCAGGTAATGAATACTAAAGGTGAGAACTTAGACTTAGATGTAAAATCTGTTCTTGATCCAAGTATTAATTGTGTTACAGCATTTGAAATATTTGAACACATGTTAGCTCCATTTAATATTTTAAGGCAAATAAAAGCAAAAAAAATTATAGCATCTGTACCTTTAAAATTATGGTTCGCGAATGCATATTGGAATGAAACAGATGATAGAGATAAACATTATCATGAATTTGAAATAAAACAATTTAATTTTTTATTAGAAAAAACTGGTTGGAAAATTATAGATTCTGAATCATGGAGGCCATATAAAAAAATTGGATTTGGTATTAGACCATTTTTAAGAATGATTACCAATAGATATTATATCGTTTATTGTGAAAGAATTTAATTGGAAATTTGTTCAAGTTCTAATAAAAATGCATATTCTAATGCTACTTCCATATATCTTTTAAACCTACCTGAAGCACCACCGTGACCAACTTCCATATTACAATCCATAATTAATAGGTTGTCATCTGTTTTATAATCTCTTAACTTAGCTATCCATTTTGCTGGTTCCCAGTACTGTACTTGACTATCCCAATACCCAGTAGTAATTAATAAATTTGGGTAGTCTTGGCGTTTTATATTATCATATGGCGAATATGATTTAATGTAGTCATAATAAACTTTATCTTTAGGATTACCCCATTCATCAAATTCCCCAGTAGTTAATGGTATCGTTTCATCTAACATAGTTGATATTACATCAACAAATGGAACCGATGCAATGACACCATTCCAAAGATCAGGTCTCATATTAATAACTGCTCCCATCAATAATCCCCCTGCACTACCACCGGCAGCATATAAATGTTGACTATTTGTATAGTCTTCATTTATTAAGAATTCCGCACAATCTATAAAATCATAAAATGTATTTTTTTTATTCAGTAACTTTCCATCTTCATACCACTGTCTTCCTAGTTCTTCACCGCCTCTTATATGAGCAATTGCAAATATAAAACCTCTATTAAGTAAGCTTAATCTAACAGAGCTAAAATAAGGATCAATGCTATATCCATAGCTACCATACCCATAAAGTAAAAGTGGGTTATTTTTATCCTTTTTTACACCTTGCTTATATACAAGTGAAATAGGAATTTTTTTTCCATCTCTTGCTGTAGCATAATATCTTTTAGAAACATAATTATCAGGGGAAAAACTATTATCTAAAACTTCTGTTTGCTTTAAAAGTTTTCGTTGTTGTGTTTTCATGTTTAAGTCAAAGACACTACTAGGTGTAGTCAGAGAAGTATAATTAAATCTCAACTCAGTAGTATTAAACTCAATATTAGCAAAAGTTGATACTGAGTAGGCGGGATCATTAAATTCCACATAATATTCTGAGTTATCATCCCACTTAATAATCTTGATATGGGTTAAGCCACTTTTTCTTTCTTCTACCACTAAGTAATCACTAAAAATATCAATTCCTTCAATTAAAGTATTATTATCATGACTAATTACTTCTTGCCAATTGTCTTTTCCAGGTTTTGAAACCAATGTTTTCATTAATCTGAAATTTTTAGCTTCATCATTTGTTAAGATATAGAAGTAATCTTCATAATGATAAACACTATATTCATGATTTTCTTCACGTTCTTGAATTATTTTAAAATCAGAATGAGGTTGGTTGGCATCTATAAAACGATATTCTGAAGATAATGTTTGATAACTCCCAATAATGATATATTTCTGAGATTTTGATTTAGAAACATAACAACCAAATGTTTCATCTTTTTCTTCATAGACTAACACATCTTCACTCTGATTAGTGCCTAAAATATGCTTGTAAATTTGATAAGATCTTAATGTAATAGGATCTTGTTTAGTGTAAAAAATAGTTTTATTATCATTTGCCCAAACAGCAGAGCCGGTTGTTTTACTAATTCTATCCTTTAAATTTTTCCCAGAAGATAAATCCTTTATATAAAGAGTGTATTCTCTTCTTGACACAGTGTCAATACCATAAACCAATAAATTCTCGTTAGGACTTACTGATTGACCACCAACTGCATAATATGCATGGCCTTTCGCCATATCAGGTACGTTTAACATAATTTCTTCAACAGAATTTTCAATAGGCTTTCTACAATAAAAAGGATATTCTTTATCCTTTTCATATCTAGAATAATAGGTGTAATTATTTATTTTTACTGGTACAGAAGAGTCATCTTTTTTAATTCTATCCTTAATTTCATTAAATAATTTGTTTTGCAACTCATTGGTATGACTCATTTTAGATTTCAAATACTCATTTTCAGTATGTAAATAATCTAATACTTGTTTTGTTTGTAAATCCGGTTCTTTTGCTTCTTTCTGTTCATCAGATAAACGCATCCAAAAATAATTATCTATTCGTTCATCTCCATGTATAGATAGTATTTGAGGATCTTTTTTTGCTATTGGTGTAGATAATTTATTCATTGTGTTAGAATTAGAGCAACTATAACAAATAGGGATACTCAATAATAGGATTGCCTTTTTAAACATGAATTACCTAGATCTTAATTTAGAAAGTAATCGGAGAATTTCTAAGTATAGCCATATTAATGTAACCAATAAACCAAAAGCACCATACCATTCCATATATTTTGGCATACCTTTTTCAGATCCTTCTTCTATAAAATCAAAATCTAACACTAGATTTAGTGAGGCTATAACAACTACAAATAAACTAAATCCAATACTAAACAAGCTACTATTGGTTGGATCTAAAATTGGTAAACCTGCACCAAAAAAGCTCATGATAAAACTAGCTATATACACTAAAAAAATTCCACCAGTAGCAGCAAACAGCCCTAACTTAAAGTTTTCTGTAGGTGCAATAAGTTTACTCTTATATGCAAATAACAGGGCAAATAATATTCCCAGTGTTAATAAGATAGCTTGTGAAACTATACCTTCAAATTGGACATTATACATATAAGATATTCCTCCCAATGCTAATCCCTCTAGAATAGCATAAATAGGTACCGTAATAGGAGCCCATTGTTTTTTAAATATAGTAATCATTGCAACAATAAAACCACCGATAAAGCCTGGCCACATTAGCCAAAGATAATTAGGAGAAAAAGTAAATGTTCCTGCTAGAATTAATAAAAAAAGACTTAATGCCGTTTTATTTACAGTACCATTAATAGTCATCGTTTCTCCTGTAGAAAGAGATGAAATTCCTTTAAATGTATCTGAAGAAAGAGCTGGATTCCCAGATCTAATAGAAAGATGATTTGCCATAATTGTTATATTTAATTTAAGTATGCAAATCTAATAAAATGTTTATTGTCTTTAAAGAAAGATTTCCTTTTTATTTAATATGTCCTTTGTTTATATTTGCCTCGAAAATATAATTATACAATGAATAAAAAGAGACAAATACAATTACTAGGTATATTTTTTGCCATTTTGATTCTAGTTTTGATAATTAAAAATCAAATGGGGAATCATAAAAGTGAACCTATTGAAGCCAATAAAAAGTCTTCAAGCATAGAATGTCATAATGTGCCTGTTCAAAACATTGCACCAAAAATCAGTTTTTCTGGCAGAATTAGCTCTGCTAAAAAAATAAATATCTTATCAGAGGTGAATGGTATTTCTGAAATATATAATGATAAATTTGAGGTAGGAGAGAATTTTAAGAAAGGAGAAGTTCTTATTAGTATCAAAGATGATGACATAGAACTTGATTTAAAATCTATTAAAAGTCAATTTTTAGCACTTTTAATACAAGTTTTACCTGATATAAAAATGGATTTCCCAAAGCTTGGATCTGAACTTGAAAAATATATAAATGAATTTCAATTAAATGGGCAGATTGCAAATCTACCAAAAACCACAAATTCAAAACAAAGAAATTTTCTTTCTTCTAAACAGGTTTTTTCAAATTATTATACAATTAAATCTTTGGAAAATAAATTAAATAAATTTAAAATAAGAGCGCCTTTTGATGGTGTTCTTACACAAACATTAATTGATATTGGATCAAATATTATTGTAGGCCAACCTTTAGGACAATTTATTGATCCTAATAATTACGAGATCAGCACCTCTGTAAGTATTAAAGAAGCTGTTTTAATAAAAGAAGGAGACCCTGTTTTCATTGCCTCCGATGATTTAAATATCCCTATTGAAGGAGTTGTTTCTAGAATCGGAGATCATATTAATGAGTTAACACAAAGTATAGATATATTTATATCAGTAGATCATATGGATATAAAAGATGGGATGTATGTGAGTGGGCGTATTGAATGTGATACAATTCATCATGTCTTTCGGTTAGAAAGAGGGAAAATTGTAACAAATAATAGTGTTTATTTATTAAAGGATAATCATTTAAAATTAAAGCCTGTTAATATTATACTATTTCAAGATGATTCTGTGATTGTTAAGGGTATTGATCAAGATCATTGTATTGTAAAACAGTATAAACAATATTTTTATGATGGTATGCCCATAAATTAGATTAAATGAAAAATATTATATCTTATTTTATAAAATATCCAATTACTGCAAACTTATTAATGTTTTTAATTTTTGCATTTGGATTAGTTGGTTTAAAAAGCTTAAGATCAACTTTTTTCCCTGAGATGTCTAGTCGATTTATTTCTGTGCAAGCTATATCGGCAGGATTATCGCCTTTAGAAATAGAAGAAGGTATTACTAAAAAGATAGAATACAAATTAGAATCTGTTTCTGGAGTGAAGAATATTACTTCAAGTTCGCTAGAAAATATTTCTAATATTAATATTGAAATGGAAAGAGGAGCGAATATGTATGTGGGATTACAGAATGTAAACAATGCTGTTGATCAAGTAAATTTTGGAGTTAATATTGATGAAATCTTTATTAGAAAACGTGAATTTGTGATGCCAACAATCAGTTTTTCTATTCATTCAGATTATGATTTAGATTACTTAAAGACTGAAATTGATAGAATTGAAGATGAACTTAAATCGGTAGATGGAATATCTGAAATCACAATAACTGGATTACCAGAAAAAGAGATTGAAATATCTATTAATGAAGAAAAATTACTAGCATATAATTTATCGATAGAAGAAATTAATAGTGCTGTACTTAGAAATAATATTAACCTGACAGCTGGAAAAATAGAAGTAAATGAAAGTAATTATTTACTGCGTTCAAATAATAAATCTAGTTTCACTAAAGATATTGGTAATACTATTATTAGAGTAAATAAAAATGGAAGTCCATTATATTTAAAAGATATCGCTGAGATTATTGATACCTGGTCAGATTCATCAATAGAACGTTATAGAGATAATAAAAGGTCTATCAATATTGTGGTTAGTAATACCGAAACACAAGATATTTTATTTATTGCGGATTATGTCAAAGATTATGTCAAAAAATTAAATAACAATAATAACAATATAGATGCAAAAATATTATTTGATGCTTCTAATCCATTAAAACAAAGAATAGATCTTTTATCTAAAAATGGTATTATAGGATTTTTACTTGTTTTATTGTTTTTAACCATGTTTTTACATCCCAGGGTTTCTTTTTGGGTTGCATTAAGTATTCCTATTTCTTTTTTAGGCATGTTCTTTTTAGCACCTTCAGCTCCAATTACTATTAATATGATGACCATGTATGCCATGATTTTAGTTATTGGAATACTAGTGGATGACGGAATCATCATTGGTGAAAATATAATTCGAAAGTTCGAAGGTGGTTTAAATAGATATGATGCTGCTGTTGAAGGAACTATGGAAGTGTTTCCTGCTGTTTTTGCTGGTGTTTCTACAACAGCTGTAGCATTTCTTTCTTTTTTCTTTTTTGAAGGAATGATGGGAGAATTTGGGTGGCAAATGGGATTTGTTGTCATTGCTACATTATTCTTCTCTTTGATAGAGGGAGCATTTATCTTACCTGCACATATTGCTTACTCAAAAGCATTAGATAAAAAACAAGAGAAAAATAAAATATCTCAATACTTTAATAGATTAATTAATACCTTAAGAGATGAGTATTATAGACCTATACTGTCTTATTTTTTAAAAAAAATACACATTTCATATCTTTTCTTTATTGGTCTATTCTGTCTATTTGTGTTTGGTAGTGGTGTTAATTTTACTTTTTTCCCATCTATAGAATTAGATGATCTATACATTGAGTTTAAAACCAAGCCTGGAACAACTATGGAAAAAACCAAGATGTATGCAGATCAAATTTTAGAGATTGTGAATAAAGTGAATCAAGAATTAGAAGACTCATTAAATACAAAAGTAATTGATGGTACAGAAATTAAAATAGGCCCCAATTCACATCAAGGAAATATAGACATGTTCTTAACACCTCCTGAAAACAGAGGAATAAAAGCATATGATATCGTAGAAAAAATACGATCAGAAATTGGAGATTTTCCAGGTGTAGAAAATTTAATTATGGGAGTGGGGGATCCATTTGGAAAGCCATTAGCATTTGCATTGTTAAGTAATAACACACAAGAATTAGAAGCTGCAAGTGAAATGTTCTCAAAAAGCTTAGAGTCGATAGATGGTGTAGCCGCATCTTCAACAGACTATGAATATGGCCCAAATGAGATTAATTTTACTTTAAAGTCTAAAGCATTGAGCTTAGGGCTTACAAATTATGAAATTTTCTACCAAGTTAGACAAGCTTTTTTTGGAACACAAATACAAGATTTACAAACAAATCAAGATGAAATGAAATTATGGGTTCGATATGATGAGGAGGATCAAAAATCATTTACTAATCTTGAAAACATGAAAATAAAAACAGAAAAAGGTGTTTTCCCATTAAAAGAATTGGTTCATTTTAGTATTGATAATAAGATCATGAGTATCAATAGAAAAAATGGCAGTAAAATTATTGAAATCGATGGCGAGTTAGCTAGTTCCACATCATATAGTTCAGACATTATTGCAGAAGTTGAGTCTAATTTGTTTCCAAAGATCAAAGAGAAATTTCCCTCTGTAAGATTGGAACTGTCAGGCTCTTCTGATGAGGGGACGGTTACGGCCAATTCAATGAAAAAAATCATGCCCGTATTTTCACTGCTCATATTATGTATTGTTTTGGTGACTTTTAGATCTAAAGCCCAAACTTTAATTGTATTTGTATTAATGCCTTTTACGCTAGTAGGTGTAATATTTGGTCATTTATTGCACGGTATGCCTATTAGTGTGCTATCTGGCTTTGGAATGGTAGCTTTAATAGGAGTACTTGTTAATGATGCTTTAGTGTTTATAACTGCATTTAATTTAAGGATGCGTAATGGAGAAAAGTTTTTAAGCGCATTAGAAGATACAGCCTTAACTAGATTTAGGCCTATTATGCTTACTACTATAACAACCGTTTTTGGGCTGTTACCACTTATATTTGAAAAAAGCATGCAAGCTCAATTTCTAATACCAATGGCAATATCCTTAAGCTATGGTATCATAATGGCAACACTATTAACTCTGTTATTACTACCTGTAATGCTTTTGACTATTAATAATATCCGATTATTCATTGCTAAAACAGATAACAGAGAAGCAGTAGAACCTGCTGTTAAAGAACTAAAACGACAACTATGAAACACTATTTAATATTATTATTATCTATTTCAGTATATGGTTTTTCTCAAGAAATCTTAACCCTAGAAAAAGCTATTGAATACGGCATAGCTAATAGTAATGAAATTAGGATTGTTCAAAATGATGCGAGGATTGTCAAAAATATAAATCATATAGGTGCAGCAGGGATGCTTCCTAATATTGTTGTTTCATCTGGATATAATGGATCTATTAATGATGCTGAATTAGAATTTAATCCATTTTTAGATTTTGGTGGAGATATGGATTCAGATATTGAAGCCACACAGGCAAAATCATCTAACCTAACATCTTCTATTGGTCTAAGCTATAGACTTTTTAATGGATTTAGAGGTATTTATACTTTAAGTAAGTTTCGTAATCAAAATATGATTGCTGATGAAAACACAAGATATCAAATAGAAAATAAAATATTAGAAGTTATAAGGCAGTATTACGACTTATTAAACAAAGAAAATATCTATAATACATTTAAAACCAGCTATGCTATTTCTTTAGATAGGTATAATCAAGTATTAGAACGTCATAATTTTGGATCTGTTTCTAAATTAAACCTACTCAATTCAGAAGTGAACTTAAACCAGGACAAAGTTAATATGGAGGAGGCTCGAATATCTGTTAAATCTAGTAGATTAAATATGTCTTTATTAATTGGAATACCAGATACATCCTTTACTCTTTCTCATGAATTTAACTTTAACTCAAATCTAAATCTTGAAGATTTATTAAAACAAATGGCTGAAAACAACAGTAGTATTACAATAGCAAAATTAAACTATGCTATTGCACAAGATGAATTAAAAATATCAAAAGCAAATTTTACTCCCAGTGTTGATTTTTTCTCTTCTTACTCATATAATAATAGAAAAAGTGAAACTAGCTTTATTAGTGAACAAAAGGACTATGGTGTTATAATTGGTTTGAATGTTGATATTCCTATTTTTTCTGCTAATATGAAAAGAAAAAGTTTTCAAAATGCTAAAATTAATTTAGAATCAAAAAATTACTCTTTAGAATACATAAACAAAACTATCAATACAGCGCTGGTTACGGCTTATCATACATATTCAGATGGTTTAAAGAATTTAGATTTACTGAAAAAAAACCTAGAAACCATAGAAAAAACAGCTAACATCAATAAAGACCTATATGATATGGGAAGAATAAGTAATCTAGAATATAGAGAATCCCAAATATTATTAGATCAAGCAGAAATTGATTACAATTCAAAACTGTCATTTATTAAGATTCAGGAATACTTAATATATCAATTATCAGGTCAGCTACAAATCAAATAAATTTTTGATAATCAGTAAAAAAGAAACAGGGATGGTTCTTGGCAAATTTTTGAAATATTACTAAATTTATAGTAATATGATATACCCCCATTTATTCAGATTGATATTATTAAACCATTCAGATTTAATTCAATATAACATTTATTAACATAAAACTATTGCATGAAAAATTATATTCTTTACTTTATTGCAGTATTTTTCTTCATAGAATTAAATGCACAAATTACTACTAGCAATAGCTCTCCTTTTGATAGTGAAGAGAATATTGTGCAAGTTTTGAGTAATTCCCTCCAAATTTCCAATATTTCGTCTACTGGTTTTACAGAAGGTATTGGTTATTTTGATGGAACGAATTCTAATATTGGTTTTGATCAAGGTTTGATTCTTTCAACTGGTGGATTAGATCTTGTTACAGTCGGCTTTGGCACCGGTTCTGGTATTAGTGGAGACAGTGACCTAGAAGAGGCTCTTAGTGCTATGGGTATGACTGGATTCTCAGTTAACAATGTTACAGTTTTAGAATTTGATTTTATTGCTCAATCTGAAAATATGGCATTGAATTATGTTTTTGGATCTATGGAATACACTAGTTACACTTGTTCCCAATTCAATGATATCTTTGGTTTTTTCCTAAGTGGACCAGGTATTCAGGGTTCGTATACAAATGATGCTGTTAACATTGCTCTAGTTCCAGATCCAGAAGGTGCTGTTGATTACAATGATTGGGTTGCTAACAATACAGGCATTTATACTACGACACCAGTAGGCATCAATACTATTAATGACGGCGAAATGATAGATGATCCAGACTGCAATGATCTAGATCCTAATTTTGAGGATTATAATATTTTCTGGGTTGATAATGATTATAGCGGCACTAACTTTGAAGGTGTAAATACCCCACCTTCACCCGAGTTTTCTGTAACTGGATTCACAGGATTTACTGCACCATTAACAGCAGTATATAATGGATTGGTTTGTGGCGAAACCTATCATATAAAACTCGCGATTGCTGATTGTGCGGATTCTGGATTAAATTCTGCAGTTCTTATAGAATCTGGTGGATTAGATAATATAGGTTGTAATTCAGGGTGTATGTATGAAACTGCATGCAATTATGATCCAAATGCAACCATAGAAGATGGATCGTGTGTTTTTGTAGTTGACATTTGTCAGACTTGTGAAAATGGAGAAGTGTTTAATAATGATCAAGATAATGATGGAGTTTGTGATGATGATGAAATATCTGGTTGTACAGATATATTAGCATGTAATTATGATCCAAATGCAACTCAAGATAATGGATCGTGTGATTTAGAATTATGTTATGGTTGTATAGATGAAGAAGCATGTAATTATGATCCAAATGCAACTCAAGATGATGGATCGTGTGTTTTTGTTATTGACATTTGTCAGACTTGTGAAAATGGAGAAGTATTTGATAATGATCAAGATAATGATGGAGTTTGTGATGATGATGAAATATCTGGATGCACCGATGAAATGGCGTGCAATTATAATTCTAATGCTACAGACAACAACTATTGTCTATTTGCATCTGGATGTAATTATTGCTCAGGGGAAATAGACGGAACAGGTATAGTTATAGATGGAGATATTGATGAAGATAATGTTTGTGACATTGATGAAATATTTGGATGTACTTATAGTTTATTTTGCAATTATAATCCATACGCAACAGAAGAAGATCTCTCATGTACAATGAATTGTGATAATCTTATGGAGGGATGTCTTGATCCGTCTGCTTGTAATTATAATCCAAATGCACAAGTTGACAATAGTGATTGCACATATTCATGTTTCGAAGATGATCAATGCATTATCAATCCAAGTCAAACTTCTTTTGCAGAAAATACAGATTCTTATCTCTGTCAAGTGGTAAACAATGAACTTATTACTAATGAAAACTTTTTTACCTCAAACACTGATACTCTAACAGCATTGCCTAATGCTTCTGAACAACAAGTTTATAATACTAGTATTTCACTTGTTATCCCTGATGAGACATCTTTTCTATATGACTTAACTGATGATGGATTAGATGATCCTATATTGTTTGAAAATGTTCAAATTGATTCAATAAGTTTAAATAGTATAGAAGGATTACCAAATGGTTTTACATATTCTTGTAATTCTGAATCTAATTGTCTTTGGTTTGGTGGTGAATTTGGATGTATTCTATTATATTCAGAAGGCGTAGTTGAAATAGGATTAGCAGGGATATATGATTTAAATGCATTATTTAATGTATCTGCTACGTATGAAATTGCGCCGGGAGTAGATGTTCCTATAGAAGTAGAGAATGTTAATAATTTTATTTTAGTTGTTGATAGTACTTTCTTGTTAGGTTGTACAGATGAAACAGCCGATAATTATAACGTATATGCTACAGAAGATGATGGCTCTTGTGAGTACACACCTTTAGAAGAAGCAATGCTATTATTTTTCTCTGAGTATGCAGAGGGGAGTTCAAATAATAAGTATTTAGAGATATATAACCCTACATCTGAGACAGTGGATTTATCGATGTATGCTTTTCCTAGTGTTAGTAATGCACCAACAGTGGTTGGCGAGTATGAATACTGGAACACATTCCCTGAAGGAGCTGTAATTGCTCCTGGTGATGTTTATGTGATTACTCATGGTTCTGCAGATGAGACAATTCTAGATGAGGCAGATCATACATACCCTTATTTAAGTAATGGGGATGATGGATTTGCTCTTGTTTATGGCACAGAGGGTGAATATGAAATTTTAGATTGGGTAGGTGATTGGAATGGCGATCCAGGTTCAGGATGGGACGTAGCAGGAGTGTCAGAAGCTACAAAAGACCATACATTAATAAGAAAATGTGGTGTTTTATCTGGCAATAATAATTGGGCAGAATCCGCAGGAACTACAGAAAATGATTCAGAGTGGATAGTTTTTGAACAAAACTATTGGGACAATTTAGGTTTTCATATTATATCTTGTGGAGATGAAGAATGTACGGATATTGATGAAGATGGGATTTGTGAAGATGACTGTGGAGATGATATGCCTATTTTAATTTTTGACTGTGAATGCTCTTTTTTAAATCCTTATACATATACTGTATTTGAAATAACTATTAATGAAGAATATTGTGAAATATGGGAAGAATGTTATTGTGAATGCAACAATGATGTGAATGAAAATGGAATTTGTGACGAAGAGGAAGAGACCGGAGATGATTGCTGTATCAATCCTGAATGGATTGATCCATTTACATCATGCCCTATGATTTGGCAACCTGTAATAGGATGTGATGGGCTCATGTATGGAAATAGTTGTGAAGCAGAAGCATCGGGTTTAACAAGCTGGATAGATGATTTCACTGGAGAAGAAACAGTATTAGAATGGGATTGTAATCAAGAAGGTGTAGATTGTGTAGATGATGATACATCGGCTTCAGTAGGTTTAAGTATTTGGACAGATGTAAGTGGCTGTGCTGAAGGACTTGTATACCTAGAGTCATTGGGCTATAATTGTTACTCTGAAATAAACCTTCCTTTTGTTTCTGTAGATCCAATCACACTATCTGAATTATGTTGCGAAACATGTGAAGAAACTTGCACATTAGACTTTACTGTTTCAATTACTGAAAACTGTTCACCAAGTGCTAATGAGCTTTCTATAGACTCAGTATTTGGTGGTTCAGGTGAATATAGTTTTCTTTGGCAATATCAAGGTGGATCTACACTGTCAACAAGCTCCACTGCCAATCCATTTGTTAGTGGCCCCTTCACAGTCACTGTAACAGATTTAAATGTAGAAAATTGTTCTAGTACACAAACTATATCATTATACCAAGGTGCTAGTTTAACTCATAGTAATCTTAATTATTCTTGCGCTAATGATTGTACTGGATCGTTAAATTATATTCCATCAGGTCCGATTAATTTAAATTGGGTTTTTTATTATAGTTCTAATGATATCGATGGGGATGGGATATTCAATGCTACTGTACCAGGACCAACACCTTCTGATGAGGATATAGATGGTGATGGAATCCCTAATATTGATGATGATGATATGGATGGGGATGGAATACTAAATGTCAATGAAAGTATTTCTGGTAGTGCATATTATGATCTTATACCAGTATTGCCAACAATAATTACTGAAGATCAAAATGGCAATTTATTGAATTGTGACATTGATGGTGATGGAATAATGAATAGCGAAGATGATGACATGGATGGTGATGGAATAATGGATGCCGAGGATAATGATATGGATGGTGATGGAATAACGAATAACGAAGATGAATCACCATATGGGGATATATGTTTCATATATATCCTTGAAGATTTATGTCCTGAACAATACTATTATATTGCAGCAAATGAAGATGGTTGTGAATCTAGTAGAGGTATTATTTCATTTACTGGTATAAATAATGATTGTAGTTCATGTACTTTATCAGATGGAACAATTGTCTCTAATAATTGGTATGGTTATGATATGGGAGATAATTGGTGTAATACATGTTTTTGCGAAAATGGCATACTTAGTTGTACCGAATTAGATTGTGGAGATTCAGGTAATCCATGCACTTTATCAGATGGAACAACTGTCTCTGATGGTTGGTATGGTGATGGTGTTGGAGATAATTGGTGTAATACATGTTTATGTGAAAATGGCACACTTGACTGTACTGATATAAATGGCGTGGAATATGATTGTATTGATGGATGTACTTTATCAGATGGAACTTTTGTTGAAAATGAGTGGGCTGGCTCTGGATTAGGAGATAATTGGTGCAATATATGTGTTTGTGATTCAGGTATACTTAATTGTACTGAAGTAGTTTGTGCACCTCCTGAATGTACTTTGTCAGATGGGACTATAGTTGATAGTGGATGGACTGGTTCTGGTAGTGGAGATAATTGGTGCAATACATGTTTTTGTGAAAATGGCACACTAGAATGTAGTGATTTAATATGTGAAGAAATTACCCTTGAAACAGATACTACTGTATGTTTAGGTGATTCTATTACATTAATAGTAGAAGATGCTATCGATGGATTTATAGATGCAGGTATTGCTTTAGATGATGAGCATAGCAACATTATTGATCTTGGTTTTGATTTCACTTTTTATGGAAATACATATAATCAAATTGTTTTAGCATCCAATAATTATCTAACTTTTAATACATCGATGGCTGGCAGTGCATCTCCTTGGAATATAGAGACTTCTATTCCAGATTCTACTGAATACACTTCAGTATGGGACGACACACCTAAAAATGCAATTCTCGGACCTTGGCAAGATATTGCTCCTTATTTAGGAGGCAGCATTCAATATAGTTTCTCTGGTGAAGCTCCAAATAGAGTTTTTATTGTAACTTTTTGTGCAATACCAATGTATTCATGCACAGACATTTGCTATACTAGTCAGATGAAATTATTTGAGACAAGTAATATTATTGAAACACATATTGCAAATAAGGTAATATGTTCAACTTGGAATAATGGACTAGCTATACATGGCCTGCATAATATTGATGGCACAATTGCACATGTTGTAACAGGGGAAGATGGTATTGAAAGAAATTATCCAAATGTATGGAGTGCAATAAATGATGGATGGCAATTTATACCAAATGGAGATGATGATTACATTATGGAGCAAATTGAATTTAATCCGTCCACTCTTAATACAAGCATAGTCTGGACAAATGGGGATACTGGAGAATTTATCGCTGAAGGTAGTGAGATCACAATTAATCCTACTAGCAATGCTACATATAATGCAGCATGGTCCATGTGTAATCTTGATGAATCATGCTCTGGTGCTGTCTCAAAAAATATAAATATTAATGTAGATGATTGTAACTTATATGGTTGCATGGATGGTACAGCTTGTAATTACATGCCGTCAGCCACTATTGAGGATGGTTCTTGTGTTTATGAAGGAGATCCTGAATGTGAGGATTGTGGAACAGCATTAAATTTCAATAATTATGGAGACAATGAGTATTTTTCAGATACATATTATGCTCCCCCTGGACTAATAATCACAATTAATTTTAGTGGATCCACAGAATCATGCTGTGACCATGTGTATGTA
>MDTG01197814.1_pt1 | contig 19096 bp, 21 predicted proteins | sample 811421 | NCBI WGS metagenome assembly MDTG01 (sample SAMN05326645, study PRJNA326480) | marine metagenome | isolation source: seawater | place: Pacific Ocean: South East | collected 2011
AAATAGCACTTCCAACAACTAATCCATCCGCAGATTTCAGTTTACCAATTGTTTTTTCTGTGATTCCAAAACCAATAACAATTTTCTTTTTTGGATCAATTTTTTTTATTTTGTTATAATTTTTTAATATATTATTAGGAGATACTTTAAGTTTACCACCTGTTGTGCTCAACATTGAAATAAAATAATTCATTTGGTGAGAGTCTTTTATAATTTTTATAAGTCTCTTTTTTGTTGTTGTTGGTGATAAAAGCTGGATAAAATAGATAGATTTTTTCTTACATTTTTTTGCAAAATCCTTATTTTCAGGCCAAGGCAAATCTACAACTATCAAACCATTTACTCCTGAGGAATTACATTTATTTAAAAAATTATTTTCACCATATTGTAAAATCATATTAAAGTATCCCATCAGTATTATGGGTTTATTTTTATTTGATTTTTTAAAATCTTTTATAATTTTAAAAATATCATTCATTTTAATTCCATTTTTAATTGCTCTGTATGCACTTGTTTGGATTTGACTGCCATCTGCAACTGGAGTGTTGTGTGGTATACCTACCTCTAAAATATCAACATTTGCTGAAATTGATTTTAATATTTCTAATGATTGTTTTTTTGAGCTGTCTCCAGCAACAGTATAAGTTAATAATGCTGCCCTATTTTCTTGTTTTGCTTTTTTAAATGCATGGCTAATTGGATTTAACATATTTCTTTCCTAATCTTTTTTCTAAAATTCCTCGATCTTTGTAAGCATCCCCACAACTATTTACTACAACAATAGTATCTTTGCTCAATTTTTTTGCTTCTTTTATAGCAACCGAAAAAGCATGACTTGGTTCAAGAGAAGGTCTTAATTTCTCAAATTTTGTTACAGTTTTATATGCGTTTAAAGCATCTTCATCACTTGCTGCAGTATATCTTGCTCTTTTTGTATCTTTCAAAAAGCAATGAAGTGGTGAAATTCCAGGATAATCAAGTCCAGCAGAAATCGATTCAGTTTCCTCTATCTGTCCATCTGAATTTTGATTAACATATTGAACGGCTCCATGAAGAATTCCAATTTTTGAACCATAACTTAATGGCGCTGCATGTTTTTTACTTTTTTCCGGTCCACCAGCCTCTACACCTATAAACTCACATCTTCTTTTATCATAATCCATAAACTCGTTCCAAAAACCGAAACTTGAACTTCCACCTCCTACACAATTATAAAGTTTTAATTTTTTTGGCACTGATCCAAACTCATCAATTAATTGAACTTTTAGTTCCTTCGAAATTTGACTAGTGCTCCATCCACAAATACGAACAAAAATGGCTGGTCCTACAGTACTTCCAACGCACATGGCTGCTGTATCACAATTTGCAACCCAGAAACGCATACACTCAGAAACTGCATCTACTAGTGTTTGACTCCCCGAATATACAGGTATGACCTCTGCTCCATTTTTTTTCATAGCTTTTACATTAGGTTGTTGCCTTGCTATATCTTTTGCGCCCATAAAAATTTTACACTTTAGGTTAAATTTTTTAGCAGCCATACTCAACATTTTTCCAGCATAGCCTGCGCCGGTATCTCCTATTATAACTTTTTTACCTGACTGTTTTGCGAGCAGACAATGAACGGTAGCATTATAAATTTTGTGAGCTCCACCGTTTGCATCTGACACAACTTTTGACCAAATTTGTGCTCCACCAACATGTTTTGTTAAATTCTCCAATTTTATAAATCGAGTTGGACTTCCAACCCAATTTTTAAAATATTTATCCTTTTCAGCTACAAATTTTTTGTCTTTTTTAAGTCTATTGAATAAAATTTCTAAATCTTCAATAGGTTTTTTTAATGTCTCAGGAACGAAATTTCCACCAAACTTCCCCCCCCAAAATCCAAGTTTATTTGCTTGGTCGATTAAAGGAATTCTTTTTTTAAGTTTCATACTTTTACATATAAATTTAACAATTTATTAATCTTATTTATATCTTTTTTTCCATTTTCATCTTCTAAAGACCCACTAAGATCTATTATATAATTTTTATTTTTAAAACTGAGAATATCATCTATTTGTATATTGCCTGCAATCATTTTGTTCAACTCATTAGGAACATTATCTAATAGCTTATGATCAAAACTTTCGGATTTATGGTAACCTTTCGAGTCAAATAAAATCACATCTGATATATTTGAATAGTCTTTATATTTTATTACATCATCTTTACCAGAAACAGTAATTGCAGTTATTATTTTTACTTTATATTTTGATTTAATTTCTTCAGTTCTCTCAGGATCCACATCATATAGCTGATAATAATCGAATTCTAAATTCTTAATCTTTTCTAAAATTTCTTCGTTTGGATTCACAAGAACAGAAACAAAGCTCACATTCTTTTTATCAATATTAATTAAACTTTGTAATTTGTCATATTCAATAAATCTTCTGCTTTTTTCATAATTTGTTATAAAACCTATCATAGAAGGTTTGTGTCTATGATCTAAAATGTAGTTTAATATTTTAGGATCAGAAACCCCACAAATTTTCAAGCCTTTAATCATAGACTTAAGTGATTAATTAATTTTTGAATATTATTTTTAATATTACCTTTAGTAATATCTCTACCTATTACTAGCCAGTCAGCACCATTTTTGAAAGCTTCATTAGGTGATAAAGTTCTTTTTTGGTCATTTTTTTTTGAATTCAATCTTATACCAGGAGTTATAATTTCTTTTTTAAACACTTTTTTTACGATTTTAACTTCTTGAGGACTACATACTATTGCATCTAGCTTTGCTTTTTGGGCTAATTTAGCTTGATCAAGTACTACTTTTTTTAGGTCTTTGCTAAATCCGATTTGCCTCAATGTTTTATTATCTAATGATGTTAATATTGTAACTCCTATAAGTTTTGTTTTTCCCGAAACTTTTTTTACTGCTTTCAAAGCTTCGAGCCCTGAGCTAATATGAATTGTCAAATAATCAAAATTTAAATCTCTAACAGTTTTTACTGCGGAAGAACATGTATTTGGAATATCTGAAAATTTAAAATCACCAAATGTTATATGCTGCTTAAGTGTAGTTATAAATTTTCTTGCATTTTTAGAATTTAAAAACTCTAATCCAAATTTATAACCAATTTTTAATTTACTATTTTTGCTATTTTTTATAATATTTTTTGCTTTTAATATACTAGTTGTATCACATGCTATAAATATTTTATTCTTCAGCATTTATTTTCCTTAGCCACATTTTTGATGATTTAAAAACTATCGAAGTTTTTTTTTTTACATAGATTTTTGTATTAGTTTTTGGATTTCTAGCAATTCTCTCTTTTTGAAACCTTGGCTCTAACGAAAATATATCTCTTAATTCAACTCTTTCATGTCTCTTTAATGCATCTCTAATTTCAGATAAAATAATATTGATAAATTTATCTAAGTCTCTTTTGATAAAATTCGGATAATTATTGGCGATTTTGTTGATTATTTCTGATTTTCTAGTAGCCAACTAATCACTCATCATCTTTATTTTTTTTATCTCCTAGTTTTTCTGATAAAGACGAAAAAGGAAGATTCTTTCCACTTAATGGGCTTGAAAATTTTGATACCGCCTCTTGATTTTGTAATTCTTCAAGCAGTTTAATACTTAGGTTAACTTTTCTTTTTTCAAAATTTAATTCAGAGATAGCAGCATCTATTCTTTCTCCTCCAACAAATCTAGACGGTCTAGCATCAGAGGCATTTAATGCTATGTTTGATTTTTTAATTAAAAAATCTAATTCACAATTTTCTGGTCTAACTGTCAAACCTTTATTATCTGATGAAACTACTTGAACTGTTATAACATCGTTGACTTTTTTGCCATTAAACCAATCAAATGGATCTTTGCTGAGTTGTTTTAATCCAACACGAATTTTTTGTTCATCTTTTTTAATCTCTAAGACTTTTACTTTTAAACTGTCACCTTTTTTATATTTTTTTAATTCATCCTCTGGCTTACCCGTGTAACTTAAATCATTTGCGTGTAAAAAACCGTCAATATCATATTCATCAAGTTTTACATACAAAGCATATTCATTTGTTGAAGAGACAAGCCCACTTATTTCGCTTCCTTCAGGAAATTTATCCATAAACAACTGATAAGGATTTTCTAATGTAAGTTTATGTGAAATAGCAATACGTCTTTTATCTTTATCAATTTCGGTTATGATACAATTTATCATATCTCCAACCTTGAACAATTTTTTTGGAGACACATTTCTTTTAGTCCAGCTCATTTCACTACTATGAAGTAATGTGCTCAATCCTGGTTCCAGCGAGCAAAAGCAACCATAATCTGTTATTTTATCTACTTTGACTTTGTATTGACTTCCAATTTCATAGTTAGATATATGTTCAAATGGGTCTGGGGAAAGTTGTTTAATCGAACATCCAATCTGAAGTTTTTCTTTGTCAATTGATATCACTTTTAAATCATGTTTCTCTCCAACATTGAAAATTTCATCTGGATGATTTACTCTAGAATAAGAAATTTCTTGTAGATGAACTAGAACGTCTATTTCATTATTTACTTCAAAGAAACAACCAAATGAAGAATATCCTTTAACTACAGCGCCTTTAATTATTTCACCAACTTTAAATTTTTCAATAATCTTTGCTTTATCCTCTCTTTTATTCGATGAAACTATTTGCCTTCTAGAAACACATGCATTTCCTCTCAATTTATCTAGTTTGATTATTGCAAATTTTTGTTCAACTCCAATAAGATGATCTATATTTTTTAGTGGCTTATCACTTATCTGAGATCCAGGACAAAACATTAATGAACCTGTATCAATATGTTCAACAATTACACCACCTTTACATTTCGTAGTTATTTTACCGATTATTGATTGATTTTCCTCATAAGCTTTTTCAAGTTTATACCACCCTTTAATTTTTTGTGCTTTAATTGCTGATACTACAACTTCACCATTTTTATCTTCAATTTTCTCAAGCAAAACTGGAACATTTTCTCCAACAATTATTTTATCTTTTAATCCAATGATTTTTAATTCATTAATATCTACAATCGGCTCACTTTTTAATCCTGGTATAAATATAAATACGAATTTTTCTGTAATCTTTGTGATTTTTCCCTCAATAATTTTACCTTCTTCAATTTTATCTTTTGATAATTGATTGTTTAATAATTTTTGAAATTGTTGAGACTCTGGTGAATTTAAATCTTTATAAACTTCCATATTTCATCTTGATTGATTTTTTTACAATTTTAGTAAGTTTTGCTTCCATCTGTTTAATACTTAAATTAGTGGTGTCGACTAATACAGCATTTTTTGGCATAATCAAGGGACTAATTTTTCTTCTAATATCGTCTTTATCCCTTTGAATTAAGGCTTTTTCCACTTGTTTTAAAGTTATTTTATTATTTAAAAGTTTGAATTCTTTAAATCTTCTCTTTGCTTTTTTATTGATGGAGCAAGTAAAAAAAAGTTTAAGATCTGCATTCGTCATTATCTTTGATCCTATGTCTCTACCCTCTATTATAGTTAATCTTGAATTGTTAATAAAGTTTTTTTGAAAAGTTTTTAAGGCTTTTCTGACATATAGTTTTTTTGCTATTTTAGAAGCTAAAGTAGCTACATCTGGATTATACAATTTTTTATTATTCAATTTTTTTGCAGTAATTGATTTAGTAATTTTATTAATATAATTTTTATCATAATTTTTTTTATTCTCTATTATTCTTAAAGCACAATATCTATATAAAGTTCCACTTGACAAAAAACTCATCTTAAATTTCTTAGAAATGATATGGCATCCAGTAGTTTTACCTGAGGCACTACCACCATCTGCAGATATTTTAAATTCAATTTTTTTATTGAGATTTATCAATTATTTTTGCTCCTAATTTTTTTAATAATTTAATATATGATGGAAAAGAGGTTTTAATTGAATTTTTGTCATTTATTTTCCAGTGACCTCCAAAAGTCAATGCTGCAATACATGACATCATGAAAACTCTATGATCTTTTTTGAAACCTTTTATTATGTATTTGCCACTTAATTTTAAATTTGGATTACCATAAATTTTAATATTATCTTTCTTTCTAGTAAATTTTATTCCAATTTGATTTAATATGTCTATGGCTATTTCTAGTCTTGGACTTTCTTTTTTATTTAATTCGGATAAATCTTTAAATGATGAGACACCTTTTGCTTTCGCAGCCGCAAGAAATATAACTAGAAATTCATCAATTGCTGAACTGTTCAAATTTTTTGGACAGTCTATACCTCTAAGATTATTTTGACTTTTAACAACAATATCTGCAATTCTTTCACCATTATAAATTTTCTTATTTTTTAAAATTATTTTAGCATTCATTCTATTTAAAATTTTTATAATTCCTGTTCTAGAATTATTTACATTTACATTTTTTAAAACTACTTGAGATTTTTTTGAAAGTAACGCTAGCACTATAAAAAATGAACTTGAACTTATATCTGCAGGAACTTTATATTCGAAACCTTGAAAATTATGAGGGCCATTAATTTCAATAATGTCATAATAATTTTTATTGATAATTTTGATGGGTATTTTTAAATGTTTAAACATTAATTCTGTATGGTCTCTTGATTTTTTTGCTAATACTTTTGTTATTCCTGGTGTTTTGAGTGCAGCTAACAACACCGAGCTTTTACATTGTGCACTTCCTAAATTTTCTTTATATTTTATTGGCCTTAAAAATTCTGAACCAAGGATTTTAACTGGTAGAGTATCTTTTTTTGATAAAATATTTGCTCCAAATAATTTTAACGGATTTGTAATTCTGGAAAAATCTCTATTTGATAAACTTTTATCACCTATTATTTTCACTTCGTTTTTTGAGTCAACTAAAAGACCTAAAATCAATCTTGCCAATGTGCCTGAGTTTCCAGCGTTTATTGTCAATTTTTTTTTAGTTTGATAACTATTAATTCCATATCCACAAATTTCATAATATTTGCCCATTTTTTTATAACTTATCCCAAGTCTTTTAATTGCTTTTAATGAATTAATTACATCTTCGGATTCAAGTAAATTATATATTTTTGATTTTCCAATAGCTTGAGATGCTAATAATACGCACCTTATAGAGATACTTTTATCTCCGCTCACCTCTATTTGTTTATTGAAGGGGTTAATAACTTTTTTTATCTCAATTTGGTTTTTCATTGATGAATTAATTTATGTTAAATTCATCTCCAAAATATTGTGTTTTAGCTTCTTTATCACTGATTACCTCGTTTGGACTACCAGATGCAATTATTTTTCCATTAGATAAGATTATTGCTCTATCAACACAATTAAGTAAATCTCTTGCTTGGTGATCACAAATTACAACAGATATTTCTTCTGTTGATTGCAAATTAAGAATTATTTCCTGCAACATTTTGATTGTTAATATATCAAGGGCTGCAAATGGTTCATCCAAAAGGAGAATTTTAGGATCATTTATCAAGGCCATCGCAATAACTAATTTTTTCTTTTGTCCCCCTGAAAGATGTTTTGCTTTTATATTCAGCAAAGCCTCAAATTCAAATTGTGAGATTAATTTATTTATTTTTTGCTCTCTGAGACCATTTTCTTTGATATGTATTTCTGCTACTAATTTAAGATTATCTAACAATGTTAAATCGTGTATTAATCCTCCATATTGTGGAACTAACCCAAGTTTAAATTTTGTAAATCTCTCATTAATAGGAAGATTGGTTATATTCGATCCCTCTATAATAATTTCTCCATAATTTGGATTTTTTAAACCTGTTATTAAATTGAAAATAGTTGATTTACCAACACCATTTGGACCAAGCATCCCAAGTATTTCTTGTTTTTTTATTTTTAGATTTAAATTATTTAAAATTTGCCTTTTATTATAAAAAACAGATGCGTTTTTTATTTCCACAATCGTTTCATTGCTTGTAAATTTTTCAACTTTAAATTTTTTGATAAGCGCCATTAGTCTGTAAGAATTTTTACTTTATCTTTCGAATTAATATTTATATCTTTTGTAATTAAATTTAATGTAACTATTTGAGCTTTCATTGTAGATTTATTATCTTTAATTTTAACATTATTATAAGCGATAGCATAATCATTATCTATTTGTAAATCAAGATTATCACAAGTTATTATTTTATTATCATATTTTATTTCTACATTGCCATAAAATTCAGAATTTTGATTTTCGTAATTATATTTTGCATAATCAGATTTGATATCTATTTTAGACCTTTTAATTGAAGTTATTACTCCATTAACTGTATCCAAATCTAATATATTTGAATTCTCTATATTTGTTTTTCCGTATTTAGCAAAAATTTTAAATATATCACCTTCTTTATTTGAAGTTACATATTCAATTTCTTTTGTTAAATTTTCAATTTTTTCAGAACTATTTTTTTTTTTATTAAGTTCCTTGTTAACAATTTTATTATTTTTATCTTGTATTAATTTTTTATTTTTATTGGTATTTACTTCTTGTAATACGTCATGATCTAATAATTCACCTTGTTTAATGCCTTTATTAGTAATTTTATTTAAACTATTGTTTACTATATTTTCATTTTTTAAGGGACCTGAATAAAAATATAAAAAGTAAATTCCACCAATAACAAGAAAAATTAATAATAGTAATATTAATTGCAACAAAGATTTAATGGACATTAGCTAATGTTTGAATCCAGTATATCGTGCATATGAATTAAACCTATGGTCCTTTTTTTATTTTTAATTTCATTTACACACAGAGATGTAATTTTTTTTGAATTCATAACTGATAATGCCGATGTTGCTAATTTATCTTTGTCTATAGTTATTGGATTTTTTGTCATAACTTTACTGATTTTTAAATGCTCAAAGTTTGGAAATTTTTGAGCAATTCTTTTAAAATCTCCATCAGTGATTATGCCACTTGTATTGCCGTTTTTATTTCTAATAATCAGCACACCTATATTCGTATGACTTATTATCTTTATAGCTTTTAATACACTTATATTTTCACTTACTACAGGAAGTTTTTTACCAGTTATCATTAGATCGCTAACTGTTTTAAGTTTTACTGATAGTGTGCCACTGGGATGTATTTTTTTGAAATCAAATTTTGTAAAATTCTTATATCTCATACAAGCAATTGCAATTGCATCACCCAAAGCTAATTGTACTGAGGTGGATGAAGTTGGAATTATATTCTCAGGACCAGCCTCTTTTATAGGTGGCATTTCAAAATTTAAATCAGAATTTTTATGTAAAACAGAGTCTTTTTTCGATGTAATTCCAATTAATTTAATATTTTTATTTCTTGAAGTATAATTAATGATATTTTTTAATTCTTCACTTTGTCCACTATTACTGATCAGTATAACTATATCATTAGATGTGATTTGACCCATGTCACCATGGCTCGCATTAGCTGCATCTAAAAAGAATGATGGAGTTCCTGTTGATGAAAAAGTAGCTGCCCATTTCCTAGCAATGATCCCACTTTTTCCTACTCCAGATATTATAACCTTACCTTTACATGTAAGTAATAATTTAACAACTTTTGTAAAAGACGAATTAATTTTTTGTTTTAAATCTTTTAATGCCTCAATTTCATATCTTATAACTTCTTTTCCAATTTTCTGAATTTTGTCTTTATTCATTTAATGAGACCATATATCTGATGTGTAAGAAGCCAAATCTAAATTGACTCTACTATAAATAAATTTGACGGTATCTTTATATAGCTTATCTCTTTTTTCTCTAACTAAAATTTTGTTAAGACCATCATAAATTTGATGAAGGTATATTACATCTTTCGCACAATAATTTAATTGCTTTTCGGTTAATTCACCACCAAAATCAGATGATTGAAGATTTTTACTTATATCGTGCCCTGTAAATTCTTTTATAAGATCTTTTAAACCATGTTTATCACTATAACTTCTAGCAATCTTACTCATTATTTTAGTACAATTTATATTTTCTACCTCTAGGTCTAAATATCTTTTTATAAAAAGCAAATCTGCTCTAGCATAATGAAATATTTTATTAATTTTTTTGTCTTTAAGTATCTTTTTCAAATTTGGCGCATTATAATTATCTCTATTTAGTTTAATAATATGTGCGTCGTGATTCCCAGTTGATATCTGAACTAAGCAAAGTTTATCTCTTTCAACATTTAATCCCATAAATTCACAATCTACAGATATATTGTCACCCAGCGTTAATTGGTCTGGCAAATCTCCTCTGTGTAATTTAATATCTAATTTCATTTGATAGAATATATATATGAAACAAAAAGAAATTCTACTTTTCGGTGCATCAGGCCAAATAGGGAGAAATTTAATAAGAAAATTATCTTTAAATAACTATAAAATAATTGCAGTTACGCGTAATTCACATAGAGCAGGATATGTATTAAAAACCCAGGCAAATCCTGGCTATTTAGAATTAGTTGAAATTAAAAATTTTAACCCTGATAAAATCGAAAATCTAATGAAAAGTTGTGATATATGTATAAATCTGATTGGAATACTTTATGAAAAAAAAAAAAATCAATTTAAATCAATTCATTCTGACTTTCCTGATCTAATTTCGCAAAAAGCCAAAAAGCTTAAGATCAAAAAACTCATTCATTTATCATCACTTGGCATAGAGAGAGCTTTAGATAGTAAATATGCTATAAGTAAATTGGAGGGTGAAAAAAAAATTATAAAAAATTTTAAAAATTATTTTATTCTAAAACCCTCTATCGTTTACTCAGTAGACGATAAATTTACAACAAGATTTATGATGTTGCTAAGCAGATTACCTTTAATGCCATTGTATTATAATGGGAACACAAAATTTAATCCAATTCATGTTACTGATCTTGTAAACATAATATTCAACATAATCGAAAGTAAAAATGAAAATTTGGTGCTAGAATGTATCGGATCCGAAACTTTAACATTTAAAGAAATTATACAAAAACTATTAATATCAATACAAAAAAAAAGACTCCTCATTCCTATGCCAATACAGCTAGCATCTTTATCGGCCAAAGTTTTGCAACTTTTACCCAATCCTATATTGACTGAAGATCAACTTAAGCTGCTAAAATATGACAATATTCCCTCTGGTCTATATAAAACAAATTTTGATTTAGGTTTTAATTCAGAAAAAAAATTTGATGATGAAATTAAAAAATACAGCTATAATTGGAGAACTGGTGGACAATTTGCTGCAGAAAAATAATATAAAAAAATAAAATGCTTAGTTATTTGGTAATTGGAACTTGTATATTTTTGCTCATTGCAGTCATTTATTTTTCAATAAAGCCTATAAGTATGGGCATTGAAGCTAGAAGAAATATTAATAACAGCTCTGAAGACGAAGTTCAAGATGATCAAAATAATCAACCTACTTATGATTTTAATTTAGATAAAGAAAGTTTAATTTCAGATGAAATAATTAAACTTAATAAACTTAAAAATGAAGGCCTGATTACACAAGAGGAATTTGAAAAAGCAAAAAAAAAACTTATTACTTAAGCTGATTTTATCTTCTTTTCGATAAATTTTGGCATTTCATTATCTTTATCTATGATGTCTTCTTTTTTTCCCTTTGGCTGAAATACAATCATTAAATGCAAAGGACAATAAGAAAATTTTTCAACATTTTTTCTTCCACAAAAGCTAGCATTTTTCTCATTTGGATTTCCTTCCATATATTTACAAGTTTCTTCAGTCAATTCTTCTAAACTTAAATTCTTTGCTGGCTCAAAGTCTTTGTTTAAAATAAGTGATTTAAATTTTCCTCTTCTACCCCTTATTTGAATTTCATCAGCTTGACTCTTAATTTTATTATTTATTTTAATTGGAGATCTAGTCTTAATTTTTGAGGATAAATTTAGTCTATGTGCTTTACCTATTACCGCATTTCTTGAGACACCACCAATAATTTCTGCTATTTGACTAGCAGTACTACCTTTGCCCCAAAGTTCTTTCAATTTATTTACTTTTTCTTCTGTCCAACTCATTTGATTACTATATTTTGTGTATTATAAAGTAAAAATAACATGATGTGGCATAAATTAAACTTAATACAAGTTTTTTTTAATATTTTTCAACAAATAAATAATATTTATAACTTGAGGTTGCAAATTAAACTGTCAAATAAAGTAAAAAAATTTATAAATAAATATGAGCGCGTTGGCACCTAATTATAAAAGAAAAAATCTATCATTTACAAGAGGCAATGGTAGTTTTCTCATATCTAATGATGGAAAAAAATATCTTGATTTTGTTCAAGGAATAGCCGTCAATTCTTTTGGTCATGCCAATAAAAAGCTAGTTAAAGCAATTCACAAACAATCAAAAAAACTTTGGCATGTATCTAATGCCTTTAAAATACCTGAGGGAGAAAAATTAGCAAAGAGAATAGTAAAAAAGACTTTTGCCGATTCAGTTATTTTTCAAAATAGTGGTGCAGAGGCCACAGAAACTGCAATTAAAATCGCTAGAAGATATTTTTATTCGATAGGAAAAGATCATAAGACGAGAATAATTTGTATTAGAAATTCTTTTCATGGAAGAACTATTGCAGCAATTCATGCAAGTGGTTCAAAAAAAATGACTCAGGGTTTTGGACCAAAAGTTCCAGGATTTGACCATTTTAATTTTGGAGATCATAAAAAATTAAAAAAATTGATCAATAAAAATACAGCAGCTATCATGATCGAGACTGTAATGGGGGAAGGTGGCATAAAGGTAATACCCAGCTGGTGTATTAAAGCAATAAGAAAATTGTGCGATCAAAAAAAAATACTTTTGATACTTGATGAGGTTCAGTGTGGAATTGGAAGATCAGGAAAATTTTTTGCTTTTGAATATTCAAAAGTGAAGCCAGATATAGTACCAATTGCAAAAGGGATTGGAGGAGGATTTCCGATTGGGGCAGTTTTAATGACAAAAAAAATCTCTAAAGCAATGATACCTGGAACGCATGGATCAACTTTTGGAGGCAATCCACTTGCAATGTCAGTTGGAAATGCGGTTCTAGATCAAATTAACACTAAATTACTAAGTGATGTAAAAAAAATGTCGAAGTATTTTATTTCTGAATTAAATGATATTAAAAATAAATACCCTAAAATTATAAAAGAAGTAAGAGGCCTAGGATTGTTAATTGGATTACAGCTATTTAATGATCAAACTGAATTTATAAAAAAGTTAATGGATAATAAATTGCTAACAATCAGAGCAGCAGAAAATGTTGTTAGAATACTTCCTCCATTAAATGTTAAAAAAAGTGAAATAAACCTTGCAATAAAGATAATAACGAAAGTTTGTAAAGAAATAAGTTAAAATGAAACATTTTATAAATTTAAAAGATATTCCCAGCAAAGATCTAAGAAAAATTATTGTTGATGCCAAAAAAAGAAAAAAACTAAGAAAAAATCTAAATACTTTAGACGCAGATAAAGATTTTCCTTTAAAGGGCAAATTGTTAATTCAAATGTTTGAGAAAGCAAGCTCAAGAACAAGGATAAGTTTTTATCTAGCAATTAAACAACTTGGAGGTGGCACATTAACTCTTCGAACAAGTGAACTCCATCTAGGACAAGGAGGAGAAAGTATTGCTGATACTGCAAAAATTCTCTCCACTTATGGAGATGGATTTATGTTAAGAACAGATAATGATAAAAAAGTTGAAAATTTTAAAAAATATTTGACTATTCCAATGATAAATGGCTTAAGCCCTTCGTCTCACCCTACCCAGGTATTATCTGATGTTTTTACAGTCGAAGAAATATTAAAAAAACCTATTTCAAAATTAAATATAAGTTGGATTGGTGATTCCAATAATGTTTTAGATAGTTTAATCGCTGCTTCAGTTAAATTCTCTTTTAAACTAAGTATAGGCTGTCCTAAAAAATTTCAACCAAGAAATGAGGTAAAACAATGGGTCAAAAAAAATAATAAAAAAATTTATATATTCAATGATCCTAAAAAAGCTGTTTTAAATGCTGATGTAATTTTTTCAGATAAAGTAATTTCTTTGAATGATAAAGGAAATAAAAAGAATAAATTAAAACATTTTAAGAATTTTAAAATTAATAAAGAATTAATTAATCATGCAAAAAAAAGCTGTATTTTTTTACATTGCTTACCCAGAGGAGACGAAGTTAAGGATGAGGTATTTTTAGGAAAAAATTCGCATGTCTGGCAGCAGGCTTTGAATAGAGTTCACGTTCAAAAAAGTATTTTACTATATTGCTTTGGAAAATTAAGGTAGCGGCAGTGGATTATCAGAATTTTGATTTAGATATAAAATAACTGATGCTCTATCTTTATCTTTTCTTAGTCCTGCAAAAGCCATTTTCGTTCCTTTAATATGACTCTGTGGCTTTCGTAAGTAGCCGTTCATTTCTTCAAATGTCCAATTTTTATCATATGTCGACATAGCCTTAGAGTATTTATAATCACTTTTTGATGCAACTTTCTTCCCTAGCACTCCATAAAGAGCAGGTCCAATTTTATTTTCTCCACCCTTATTGACAAGATGACAGGCTGCACATTTTTTAAATACTTTTTCTCCATGAGAAATATCTCCTAATGCAAGTAACCCAGCTATGTCTACTTTCTCTACAACAATTTTAGTAGTTGAGCTCGCAACAGAATTTTCTTCTTCTATATCAACTTTGTAGGCTGATTTTTCGGGTTTATCTACTTTAAAAGCTATGTCAGAAATTTTTCCAATACCTATAATAATTAAAGCTACAAGAAGAATTGCTGCTATTACTTTATTTACCTCAAATGAGTCCATGAATTTTTTTATTTATAAGGTCGTATAACATGTTAAACAAAATTAAAACGAAATTTAAATTATTAATTTGCGTCTCAAAGACGCATAAAATAACAATATATGTCTAAATCTGTAATAATAATTCCGTCTAGATTGGCAGCTACAAGACTTCCAAACAAACCTCTAATAAATATCAACAATAAATCTTTAATTATGCATGTATATGAAAAAGCACAAAAAAGTAAAATCGGAGAAGTCTATGTTGCTACTTGTGACCAAGAAATTGCCTCAGAAGTAAGAAAAAATGGAGGTAAATTTATTATGACTGACAGCAAACATTCTACTGGAACAGATCGAGTATTTGAAGCATCATCAAAATTAGATCTGCAAGATATGGATATTGTCATCAATGTCCAGGGTGACGAACCGATGATTAGCCCGTTGGATATTAAAAATTTAAATAAGGTATCTAAAGAATATGATCTTAATATTTCCACACTTGCATATGAAATAAAAAATAAAGATTATTATGAAAATGAAAATATTGTCAAGGTTATCACTAATGATAAAATATCTTATAAATTAACTAAAGAAGCTTTAAATTTTGTTCGTAAAGTTAAAAAAAATAGTATAAAAAATGTATATCATCATTTCGGAATATACTTATATAAGTTTTCAGCACTAAAGAGATTTGTTAACTTGGAGAAAAGTGAAAATGAGATTAAGGAGAGATTGGAGCAATTAAGGGCAATAGATAATGATATGAAAATTGATGTGTTATTAGCAAACTATTTCTCTGTTGGGATTGATACCAAGAAAGACTTAGACGAATACATAAAAATATTAAATAAGTAATATGATGAAGATTGTTTATCAAGGCATCGCTGGAAGTTACAGTGAAAGTTGTGCTAAACATATGTTCCCAAATGCAGAAACTATACCCTGTAAGACTTTTGATGAATGTTTTGAAAAAGCAAGTATTGATAGTGAGATACGAGCAATAATACCGGAGTCAAATAAAACTACGGGTAATATTGGTGTAGAATATTTAATATTTAAATATAGATTAAATATTTATAATGAGTTTTTTTTTCCAATTAACCATAACTTAATAGGAATTAAAGGCGCTAAATTAAAAGACATTAAAAATGTTTACTCACATGCCCAAGCATTGAGCCAATCTTCAGAGTTTATAAAAAAAAATAAATTTTTAGCTAACGTAAGAGCAGATACTGCTGGTTCAGCAAAATTTGTTTCTGAAGAGAAAGATAAAACAAAAGGTGCAATTGCATCTAAATTAAGTGCTGAAATATACAACCTCGAGATTTTAAAAGAAAAAATTCAAGACGAGGGCGAAAACTACACTCGATTTTTAATTATGGGTAAAGATATTATACATCCGGATTTAGATAAGACAAAGTTTATCACCTCCTTCTTATTTAAACTTAGAGACAAACCAGCTGCTTTATATTCAGCTTTATCTGGATTTGCTATAAACGGAGTTAATATGACAAAGCTTCAAAGTTTTCCTGAAAAGAATTCATTTTCATCATTCTTTTTTTTATGTGATATTGATGGTCATTTAGATGAAAAAAAAATTAAAAATTCACTAGAGGAATTAGCTTTTCATTGTGAAGATATGCACGTACTAGGTGTTTATAGAGCACATGATTTTAGACAAAAATAATAATTAACTTTATTGTAGATTAGAAAAAATTATTGTTATAATACATTCGGAGGCCTTCCAGGTGGAATTACCATAAACTCCCCCAGGCTTGAAAAAGAGCAAGGGTAATGAGTATTTTCCAGGTTGGTTGGTCTCCCTTTTATGAAAAATAATTCTAAAGTGCTCGCATTAAAATATAGGCCACAAACTTTTAAAGATTTAATTGGTCATGAGGAAATTGCAACTACAATTTACAATTCCATAAAATATAATAATCCTGCAAATGCTTTTTTGTTTACTGGTATAAGGGGAATTGGAAAGACAACATTTGCAAGAATTGTTGCTAAAGGCTTGAATTGTAATAATGGAATTGAGAGCAATTGCGAGAACAATTGTAATCATTGTGAATCAATTGCAAACTCTAACCACATAGATGTTCTTGAAATGGATGCAGCAAGTAAAACAGGAGTTGACGACGTAAGAGAACTTATAGAATTCTCTAGATATCCCCCATCCATAGCAAAGTTTAAAATTTTTATTATTGATGAGGTTCATATGTTAAGTAAGCAAGCATTTAATGCATTACTTAAGACACTAGAGGAACCTCCAAAATATTTAAAGTTTATTTTTGCTACCACTGAAGTAAAAAAGATACCTATTACAGTAATTTCAAGATGTCAAAGATATGATCTATCTAGAGTTAAATCTGAAGAATTATTTGATTACTTAAAAAATATTTCATTAAAAGAAAAAAAAAATTTAGAAGATAAGGCAATAAAACTTATAGTTAAAATTTCAGAAGGATCTGTAAGAGATGCATTGTCTTTACTTGATAGAGTAACCATTTCCAATAGTGAAAAAAATTTGACATTCGAAGATGTACAAAAAATTTTTGGTTATGCAGACAAAAGTTCGTATATAGATTTATTAGAAATAGTTCTTTTAGGTGACGAGGAAAAAACAATAAATCATTACCGAAATTTGTATAATGCAGGTATTGAACCTACCCTTTTTTTAAATGATTTTTTAGAAATTTTATATTTTGTGAAGAATATTTCGTATATCGCAAATGAAGGAAACAATTTTTCATTAAATGATAATGACTATAAAAATATAATTTCTTTATCAAAAAAAATTAAATCAAGTGATCTGCTAATATTTTGGGAGTTTACCTTAAAAACCTTAAAAGAAATAAATTTAGTTAGTAATCCAAATTTACTAATTGAAATGTTTCTCATCCAATTAATTTATTTAAAAAAAAAAAGCTTAAAAAATATTATTCGGAATAATATGAAAAGTAATCAAATAAAAAATGTAGACGTAAAAAATATTGAAAAAAAAGATGTAGTTAGCCAGATCAAAAATATTAAACAAGAAGATGAAAAAATTGAAAAAAAATATGTTCAACAAATTAATAATCTAGAGGATCTTATAAAAATGTGCTTGGTTAAAAAAGAAATGAGATTAAAATATGAACTAGAAAATAATGTTAATTTAGTATCTTTTTCTAATACCAATATTGAAATTTCTTTTAATGACAGACTGAGTAAAAATTTTGTAAAAGATTTGTCTGAAAAATTACATGAATGGACTAAAAATCGTTGGCTTATTTCTTTTTCAAAAGAAAATGGTGCTTTGAGCGAAAAAGAAAAGAATAAAAAGTTAAAAGAAAAGAATATAAAAGAATTTAAGAACTCGATGGACTATAAAGATTTACTTAAAGTAGTTCCGGATATTGAATTAATAGATATGAAGAAAAAAAATGACTGATTTTAATAAAATTCTAGAAAAAGCTAAAGAAATTGAAAAAAAAATGAAAGAAAGTCAGGAGAATTTAAAAAAAATTGAAGTTAACGGGGTGTCAGGTGGAGATGCAGTTACCATTCTTTTAAACGGTGAAGGAGAAATGACCAAAATTTTACTAAGTGATAAAATTCTCAAGGAGGATAAAGAAATAATTCAGGACTTAATAACTGCTGCACATAATGATGCTAAAAACAAACTAAAATCAAGAACTTCTGAAGAAATATCTAAAGCAACTGGGGGATTAGGTGTACCAGGTTTTAAGTGGCCTTTATAATTAAATGCAAAATCTACCTGAAATAGATAATTTAATTAAATTAATATCTAAATTGCCAGGTCTTGGACCTAAGTCTGCAAAGAGAATAATTTTAAAAATGATTAATAATCGCCAAGAACTTTTAAAACCTTTAGCTAATAATCTAAGTGATGTGTTTAAAAATATTGAACGTTGTAAAATTTGTGGAACATTAAAATCTAATAATAATCATTGTGATAATTGTGAAGATAATAACAAAAAATATAGCATAATATGTGTAGTTGAAAATATTTCTGATCAATGGGCAATAGAAAGTTCATCTATTTTTCAAGGTTACTATCACATTTTAGGTGGCACTATATCCGACAGCACTAACGGCAATAATAGAGAAAATTTGCTTATTAATTCTCTAATAGAAAGAATAAAAAATGAAAATATTGAAGAAGTAATTTTAGCAACTAGCGCTACAGTTGAAGGACAAACTACTGCTTTTTATATTCAGGACAGCTTAAAAAATATAAATGTAAAAATATCGAAATTAGCTCAAGGTTTGCCTGTTGGTGGAGAA
>MDTG01140618.1_pt1 | contig 19095 bp, 16 predicted proteins | sample 811421 | NCBI WGS metagenome assembly MDTG01 (sample SAMN05326645, study PRJNA326480) | marine metagenome | isolation source: seawater | place: Pacific Ocean: South East | collected 2011
AGTAGCATACGTAAAGTAAATAATCAATAAATCTTGGAATTTTTTTGATCTTTCCTGTAAAGGAGTCAATAGTAAAAGATAGTGTTTGAAAAGTATAAAAACTTATTCCTACTGGTAATATATTATTTGAATTACTGAAAAATAAAAGCTGATTATTTCTAAGAAAGGTAGATGAAATCAAATCTTGATACTTAAAGATAATAAGAAGACTTAAATTTATGCAAAAACTGATGATTAAAATTATTTTTCTATATTCGCAAAATTGATTTTTTTTATCTATGAGAAACCTTGATAAGTAGAAGTCACTTGAGGCACTAATTATTAAAGGAATAACAAACCATGGCACATCAAATGCATAAAAAACTAATGAAAAAATTAAAAGGAATATTTTAGAAACGATATGACTATATTTTTTTAAAAAAGGATATATTAAAAAAAATGCTGGTAGAAAAATTAATAGTGATGATAATGAGTGAAAAAACATATTAGATTCTCATATTAATATTGCTTAAATCATTTTTTATTATTATCAATAATTCTTTGCTGAATACCTTATGCCCCTCTCCAGTAAAGTGCATGAAGTCAATTTCTTCATTATTTCCTAGGGAGTTTGTGCTCGCTTTTGTTCCCCACAAAGAATTTGGTATTAATCCTTCTAAATTTAAAAACTTACATTCTTTTTCTTTACATAGATTTTTTATTTCTTTTTTAAAAATTAAATAATCTTTCTTAGAATAAGGTATTTTTTCAAAATCATCTGCGTATAGAAGTGGAGGGACGTATACGATAGTAGGCAAATTATTTTCATTTCTTAGTTCCAGAATTTTTTTTAGAGCATTAATATTTTTATAATAAGAAGCCTTTTTAATTGGTCTTATTGAGGTAGGCTTTATACCAAAAATATAATTTCTAAATTTATAAAGATCGGTCCTCATTTTTGTATTAATTGATTGAAGGGTTTGAAAAAAGGATAAATTATTTTTTATCCTCTTATTAAGTTTTTTGACATTAGATTCTAAAACTTTTTCTTTTTTTATTTTTTCTTTACTTTTGCAAAATGTATTTTCTAATTTTTTAACATAATCTCTTACTGATTGCTCTCTAGTATCGTCAAGAAAAACTGGAATAAATAGAGTATCTGGTATGATTTTGCATCTTTCTAATTCTTTATAAATTACATAAAGTTCTTTTAAAGAAGCGTTAGGCATCCAAAGTGATCTAACTATTAATTTCTTTTCTTTAAAAAAATTCTCTTCATTGAGATGTGTAATATAGTCTTTATCCCCAATTTTGAAGTTGTTTATTGCTCCAGTTTGAGAATTACCAAAAAATAATATACTTTGATTGTTGCCTATATCTTTTAATGTTTCTTTTAAACAATTTAAGTCTTTGTCTTTAATCCTACAGTTTTTGTTATTACTAATCGCCGTTGCTTTTAAAAACCCATTATTAATATTCCTATTAAAAAAAATTCCAAAATTATCGTATATGAATATTATAAATAAAGAGAATAAAAATATAAATATAAAATCTGGAACTAATAAATTTTTGGTGAAATTACTTTTTGACATTAATTAAGAATTATAAATTTAATTTTATTAATTATGCGTGAATTTTTTCTAAACTTTCTAAGATTTTCGAAAAGTTTAGTTCTGTATTTCTTGAGTTTAGATATATTAACTATTGCTCTTGTCTCAAAAAACCAAGCTGGCTTCACCAATTTTGAGATTTTATTCCAATCTAAATTTTTATATATATTCAATTCGCTTAAGATTAAAATTGCATCAACTCTTAATAAAGCTGAGAAAATATTTTCATTTTTTTTCCAAGTAATTACATATTCATTTGAATCTTGATTATGCGAACTGTAATATGCTTTTATGCCAGGATTTTTTGTGATTTGATTTTCACTAACTTTTGCATGATGAATAATTAGGTTTGCAAATTCGTAGATAAGGTTTTTGCAAAAATCAATGGCTAAGGATTCTCTTGTATTGTTTATATCGGCTTTAAATATAAAACCAAGAAATCCTGCTCCTCCATTTAATAGATTAATTGAAGAATCAAAATTACTCATTTACAAACTTTTTATCAATTGTACATTATTGAATATTTCAAAAACTTCAATTTACTATAAAAATAAAATGATATTAGCAAATATTTTTTTTAATAATTCCAAATTGCTAAATAAGAATATCCAAGGAATTGTATTTATAAATATTTCTTTACTAAATAAGATAATTTATAATAAGGTAAAGAAAATATTTGTTTAACGTTATATTTAATGATTAAAAAAAATAAAAATATTAATTTTATAAAAGATTATATTAGAGCTTTTTTCTTATTTAGTAACAGGAATATAAATCAAAGTTTATTATTTTATATTTTTATATCAGTTATTTCTCCCATATTAGATATATTTATTATCTCTTATATAACTTCTTATGTTGTAGCACTGAGCAAAGGAGAGCCAATTACACAAAATATTTTTAAACTAGGTATTTTTATTGATCCTACTTCAATATCTACTTATTTATATTTCTTATTGATTTGTTTCATAACTTATATGATTAAGATCTTTGCTACATATTTTACATATTATATTGGAGCAATTTATGGGAGTTCATTAACGAAAAAGTTTCTATCATCATTTTCAAGAATTTCTTATGATTTTTATTTAGATCTTAAAGAATCGGAATTTATAAACTTCTACTCAGAGAACATAAGTGCATCAGTTAGTTCAATAAACGCAAGTTTTAACTTTATATCTTCATTTATTACTTTTTTTATATATTTACTATATCTCTATTTAACAATACCTTTTGGCATTTTTTCATTTCTTTTATTTTTGAGTATTTGTAATTATATTTTTGTTAATCGCTTTATTGGAAAAAGAATTGTAAAAATTAGTAGAAAAATTAATAACATTAATCCAATAAGAGTAAAGAAGGTTTTAGATTTCTACTCTTTGTATAAAGTAGTTAAAATTTATAATTTATCAAAAGTTTTCTTGAATAATCTTTTAAAGTCAGACAAAAAATATAGATTTTTAGAGGCAAAAGCACCATTTTTTATTTCATTACCCTCCATTACTACCATTTATTTATTTTATTTAATTGGAGTATCAATAATATTTTTTCAGACTAAAATTGGAATTTTTGATCTATATCTAAATCTTATTATATCTATAGGTTTAATTATCCAAAGAATTATTCCTACCTCTAATTTGATTTTAAGTTCTTTGAATTCAGTTAAATTCAAATCTATCTTTCTTTTAGAAATTTATAAAATATATAATCTAATGAATAGAAGTATCAAAAATGATATATTTCAGATATCAATTCAAAATAAAAATACCTACGATATTGGTCCAAAAAACTTAATTATTTTTAGGGATGTAAATTATAAATTTGATGATTCAAATGTTGATTTGTTTACGAATGACTTATCTTTTGATATTAATATAAATTCAAATCTATTAATTACTGGACCTTCTGGATCTGGGAAATCTACACTAATAGATCTTATCCTTTCTTTAAGAGCACCCACTAAGGGAAGTATCTATTATAAGAAAGGCATTTCAGAATTTGCAGATCTGGTAACTTACGTACCACAAAAATTTGTCGAAGTAGATGGAACCTTAATTAGTAATTTAACTTTGGAAAAAAATGATTATGATAAAAATAGTGACTTTGGAAAGTTAAAGAATATTATAAATTGCTGCTTGTTGGATGATATTGTTGAACGTTCTTCAAAAGGTTTAAATCAAATAATTGGCAATTCTGGAGTTCAACTAAGTGGTGGACAACTTCAGAGGTTGTCCATAGCTAGAGCGCTATATAGAGATGCTCCTTTGCTTCTAATGGATGAACCTACCAGTTCATTAGATACAAAAACCTCTAGAAAATTAATGAAAAATTTAATATTTTTTTCCAGACAAAATTCTATGTCAATTGTTGTAGTATCCCATGATAAGTTTATTTTTGATCTTTTCACAAATAAAATAGAGTTATAAAAATAATTTTATGAATGATCATTTTATAAGCCTATTTTATAAAAATGAAATTAAAAATTTCTGACTTATTTATTTCTCAAGAAAAGAAAATTTTTGATGTTTTGTCTATAATCAATAAAAAAGATATTCATATTGCTTTAGTAGTTGATTCAAAAAAGAAGTTGATTGGAACAATTACTGATGGCGATATTAGAAGAGGACTATTAAAAGGTCTAAATTTAGATTCCTCCTTAGCAGAGATTACAAATAAAAAATTCCATTTCGTAAGAAGCTATGAAGAAAAAAATTTAGCGAAGAAATTAATGTCTCAATTTGGAATAAATGAAGTACCTATATTGAATGAGGATGGAATCGTTATTGATATTTTATTGAAAGATAAAATTAATCAAGAAAATAAAATACCTAATCCCGTAGTTATTATGGCAGGAGGATTAGGTAAGAGATTACTTCCGCATACGTCAGACTGCCCAAAACCAATGTTGCGAGTCGGGGATAAACCTATACTTGAAATCATAATCCTAGAATGTATAGCTAATGGTTTAAATAAATTTTATATTTCAGTTAATTACCTTAAAGAGAAAATAATTGACTATTTTGGTGATGGCCAAAAGTGGGGGGTTGAAATAAATTATATTCATGAACCAAAACGTATGGGAACTGCAGGTTCTTTACATTACTTAACTGAAAAAATAAATTGCCCTTTTTTTGTATTAAATGGGGATGTTTTAACAAGATTAAATTATAGAAATCTATTGAAATTTCATTTAGAGAACAATAGTAAAGCAACTATTTGCGTAAAGAAACACGAAATGCATGTACCATTTGGGGTTATAAAAAACGAAGGTATTGAACTTAAAGAAATTTCAGAAAAACCCTCCTATAAATTTTTAATAAATGCAGGAGTATATGTAATAGATCCCACAATACTGAAGTTATTGCCTAAAAATGAATTTACTGATATGCCCTCTTTTCTCCAATACTGTAAAGATTCTGGAAACAATATACTTGTTTGCCCTATTCATGAATATTGGATTGATATTGGAAGGCCTGATACTCTAGAAGAGGCTCATCAAACTTGGCACAATTTTTCTTAACTTATGATAAGTTTCATTTTGAACAAATAAATATAGTAAGATTATTAAATTGAAAAATTACTAAGATTTGAAAATCAAAAAAAGAATTTTCGCTTTCGTTTTTGCGAGAGGAGGATCAAAGGGATTAAAAAATAAAAATATACTGCCAATTGGAGGCTTGCCTCTTGTAGCTAGAAGTATTAATACAGCAAAGAAAATGAATATTATTGAGGAAGTTTTTTTATCAACAGATTCAAATGAGATAGCAGATATTGGCTCCTCTTTTGGTGCCCATGTGATAAATAGGCCTAGACATTTGTCTCAGGATAATTCTCCGGAATGGCAGGCATGGAAACATGGAATAAATGAAGCAATTGATAAATTTGGTAATTTTGATATTTTTATTAGTTTGCCAGCCACTACACCATTGAGACAAACTGAAGATATTCAGAAATGTTTAGATGAATTTGTGGATGATAATACCTTTGACATCTTAATAACTGTAATGCCTTCAAAGAAAAGTCCTTTTTTCAATATGGTTAAGGTTTCGGATGATGGTTTAACTACATTGTTGAGTGGAGGTAATAATTATTCTTGTAGACAGCAAGTGCCAAAAACTTTTGATATTTCGACTTTGGCATACGTTACAACTCCATCTCATATAAAAAAAGTCTCAAGTATTTGGGATGGTCGAGTAAAGTCGTTAACCTTCCCATATGAAAGAGCATTAGATATTGATGATGAATTAGATTACGAAATGGCATGTCATCTTTGGGAAAAGAATCATATTCAGAAATGATTAAAAAGAGGCAAACAGTTTGTGTTCAAGGTTTGGGATTTGTAGGATTTGCAATGTGCGTTGCAATTGCATCAGCTAAAAAAGGAAAAAATACGCTCTATGATGTGATAGGTATAGATCTACCTAATAATGAGGGCAAATCTAGAATTAAAAAAATTAATTCTGGAATAATGCCTTTTAAAACTACTGACAAAAACTTATTAAAAGCTTTTAAAAGTGCACACGAAGAAGGCAATTTAGTAGCTTCATATTCAACAAATCTTTTTTCTAAAGCAGATGTGATAATGGTTGATATAAACTTAGATGTTTCGTCGATAGATATTGATCCTAAAGTAAATTTTCAACCCTTTAAAAACGCAATAAAATCAATAGGATTAAAAATGAAGCCTGATGCGCTTGTTATTATTGAAACTACTGTTCCTCCAGGGACTACAAGTGAAATAATTTATCCTCATCTCAAGGATATTTTAAAAAAAAGGTTTCCGAAATTCTCAAATTTAAATTTAGCTCATTCTTATGAAAGAGTTATGCCCGGAGAAAATTACTTTAAATCCATAACAGAATTCTGGAGAGTATATGCAGGTATTAATTCTGAATCAGCTAAGAAATGTAGAGATTTCTATAAAACAATAATTAATACAATTAAGTTTCCTATGAAAGAATTAAAATCTACAACAGCTTCAGAAACTGCAAAAATAATTGAAAATAGTTATAGAGCTGCAAATATAGCATTTATAAATGAATGGGGGTTATTTGCTGAATCTGTTGGGATTGACTTATTTGAGGTTATCGAAGCAATTAAGTTGAGACCTACCCATTCTAATATTAGGAGACCTGGTCTAGGCGTAGGTGGATATTGTTTAACTAAAGATCCCTTAATGGGCTTAGTGTCTTGTAATCAGATATTTAAAATTAGACCATTAAATTTTGAGATTTCAAAAAAGTCAGTAGAGATTAATAATTGTATGCCAAAAAATACATTAGATCTTGTAGAAAAAAAATTGCAAAATACCAAGGATAAATCAGTACTAATTTTAGGACTTACTTATAAAGAAGATGTAGAAGATACAAGATACAGTCCCTCTTTAAAGTTATTAGATTATTTCAATAGTAAATTCAAAAAAATTTCTTGTCATGATCCTATGCTAAGTAGTTTTAATTTCCCTAAGGTGGAGTTTTGTCAGACTTTGCCAAATCCAGAGGAATTCAATTTAATAATATTGGCAGTTCCGCATTCGGAATATAAAAAAATTCAATATGATATTTGGCTTGGAAATTATCAAGGGTTGTTAATTGACTCTAATAATATTCTTAGTAGTGAGCAAATAAATAAGATAAAAAATTTAAATTTCACTTTTAATGTTATCGGGAGGGGAGATATTTGAAGATTCTTATTTCTGGTGGAGCAGGATTTATAGGTTACCATCTAGCATGCAAATTTATTGATGAAAAACATAAGGTTACTTTAATTGATAATTTAAATAAAACTGGCATTGATTTAGATTTAGAAAATCTCCTTAAAAATAAAAACATAAAACTAGTCAAATTAGATCTAGATAAACAAAATTCATTTTTAAAATTAAATAATGACTATGAAGTTGTAATACATCTGGCCGCAATTTTGGGAGTTCAGAATGTAATTAATCAATCATTTAATGTATTGGATTTAAATATAAAAATGTTATCAAATATTCTTGAATTTTCGAAAAAACAAAAAAAACTATATAAATTTTTGTTTGCATCTACTAGCGAAGTTTATGCAGGAACTTTGGCAAAATCTTCATTAGAAATACCTACCCCTGAGGACTCAAACATTGTGCTTCCTGATTTAAATATGCCAAGAACTTCATATATGCTTTCTAAAATTTATGGGGAGGCAATGTGCTTAGCCTCAGATCTGCCTTCTATAATAATTAGGCCTCATAACATCTATGGTCCAAGGATGGGCTCTTCACATGTTATTCCTCAGATAATTAGTAGAGTGTTTTCAACCAAAAAAGGGAAAGATTTAGGTGTTTATTCTCCAAGTCATACTAGGGTTTTTTGTTTTATTGATGATGCAGTATCTTTAATATACAAATTAATCTTTAACTACAATCAAAAATATCTAACTATTAATTTAGGAAATAGTGATCCTGAAATAAATATGAAGAATCTTGCAAAAAAAATATTAAAAATAATGGGAAGAGAAGATATTAAACTTATTGATCTACCTAACACAGAGGGTTCCCCTTTGAGAAGAGTGCCAAAAGTAGATAATTTAGATCAAATTACAGGAGGAAAAATTAGAGTTGGTATTGATGAGGGTTTAAGTAAGACAATAAATTGGTATTTAAAAAACTTAGAAGCTGAAAAAAAATAAGTTAACGTTACGAATACTAAACAGCATTTTTAACGAAATATTTTTTTCGCATAACAAATATTATCCTAAATATTAATTAGTAAAAAAATTTTTAGTTTCATGAAAGAATGTTTAGTAATAGCTGAAGCTGGAGTCAATCATAATGGCGATATGAAATTGGCCAAAAAACTTATTAAATCTGCTGCAAAGGCTGGCGCAGATTATGTGAAGTTTCAAAGTTTTAAAACAAAAAATCTAGTTACTAAGTCAGCAGAACAAGCTAACTATCAAAAAGTAAATACAAAAAGAGTTCAGAGTCAATATGAAATGCTAATGAAATTAGAACTTACTCCTGAAAATCATTATGAATTGATAAGAGAATGTAAAAATAATAATATTGGTTTTTTAACAAGCGCATTTGATTTAGAAGGTATTGATTTTATTAAAAATCTTGATGTAGATTTTCTTAAAATACCTTCCGGGGAGATTACAAATTTACCATATTTAAGATTAGCAGCATCATTTAATAAACCACTAATAATCTCAACAGGAATGTCAACATTATCCGAAATTGATTGTGCTCTTTCCATAATAAAAAAATATGGCAAAGATAGAAATGACATCAATATTTTGCATTGTATTACTGAATACCCTGCGCCAAAAGATTTAGTAAATTTAAATTTTATAAAAACTTTGAAAAAATGTTTTGGTTTGAATGTTGGTTATTCTGATCATACTTTAGGTATAGATATTTCTATTGCTGCAGTAGCTTTAGGAGCAAACATTATTGAAAAGCATATTACTCTTGATAAAAATCTTGAAGGGCCAGATCATAAAGCAAGCTTAGAACCTCATGAATTTGAAGAAATGGTTAGATCTATAAAAGTCGTTCAGAAGTCATTAGGTTCAGGAATAAAAAAACTAACAAATATTGAAATCGATAATGCTAAGGTTGCAAGAAAGTCAATTGTTGCAAAGAAAGATATTGCTATTGGAGATATTTTTTCTAACGAAAATATTGATATTAAGAGACCTGGAATAGGAGTTTCTCCTATGCGCATATACGAAATTTTTGGAAAAAAATCAAAAAATCATTATATTATTGATGATCTTATAAAGTTTGAAGATGCCTAGAAAGAAAATTTGTTTCGTTACTGGCACAAGAGCTGAATATGGATTACTAAGATATTTAATGAAGGAAATAAAATCCTCAAAATTTTTTCAGCTTCAATTAGTCGTAACTGGTAGTCATCTCTCGCATAGGCATGGCTATACCGTAAATGAAATAATAAATGATGGATTCAAAATAGATGCATCTTTGGATATTGAATTAGAAAAAGATGATAAAGGCTCTGTTTGTGTTTCTTTATCTAAATGTATTGAGAAATTTTCTGAAGCTTTAGAAGATTTGAGACCTGATCTTGTAGTTGTTTTAGGTGATAGGTATGAATTATTAGGAGCAGTTGCTGCATCAATGATTCATAGATTTCCAATTGCACATATTCATGGAGGTGAGATAACAGAAGGTGCATTTGATGATGGTGTTCGTCATGCAATCACCAAATTGTCTCAATTGCATTTCGTTGCAGCAACTGAATATAAGAAAAGAATAATTCAATTGGGAGAGAATCCTAATCTTGTTTTTGAAGTTGGAGGTCTTGGTGTAGATGCGATAAAAAAAATAAGTTTACTTACTAGAGATCAACTTGAAAAAAGTCTAGATTTAAAATTCAGGGATAGAAATTTCTTAATAACCTATCATCCTTTAACAATTCCACTTAAGGAGGATTCTGAATTTGAGATTAAACAGCTTATTGATGGTTTATCAAGGTTTAAAGATGCATTGCAGATTTTTACAATGCCAAATGCAGATCCAGGAAATAAGGAAATATTTAATTTGATAAATGATTATGCCGATAAAAATGAAAATGTTCATACTTTTGAATCTTTGGGTCAATTAAGATACCTTTCTTGTTTGTCACAAATTGACGCAGTTATAGGAAACTCATCAAGTGGGTTGCTTGAAGTCCCTACTTTTAGAAAGGCTACAATAAATATAGGCGATAGACAAAAAGGAAGGCTATGCGGAAAAAGCGTAATTAATTGCTCTAATAAGTCTTCTGATATAGAAAATTCTATAAAGAAAGTTTTTACTAAAGCATTTCAAAATTGTCTTAAGGAGGCTTCTAATCCATATGGGGAAGGCGGTGCAAGTGAAAAAATTGTAAATATCTTAGAAAACACTGATTTTGATAGTCTCAAAAGGAAGCCTTTTTTTGATATAAAATACTAGGTTTTGGAGTTATTTGTTTTGAGGTTGAAAGCATACAATAAAATATAACTATTAATATCTTTTTATTTTATGACTTTTAAATTTAAATACCCCAAAAAAGTCGATAAAAGTTTATTTGACCCATATAATCCTGGTCCACCTTTATACGGTTTACCTGAAAATGTAGTTTACTGTAGTAATTGTGTAATAAGTAATCAACGTCCATCAAGTACTATTGAATTTAAAAATGATGGAGCATCAAATAAGGAAGTAATAACATTTAATGAAAATAAAGTTTGCGATGCATGTAAGGTTAAGGAAATAAAAGAAAACATTAACTGGAAGGAAAGGGAAGAGGAGTTGAGAGATCTTTGCAATAAGTTTCGGAAAAATGATGGTAGTTATGATTGCTTGATTCCTGGAAGTGGTGGGAAGGATAGTTTTATGCAAGCTCATTTATTGAAATATAAATATGGAATGAATCCCTTAACCTGTACATGGGCTCCACATATATATACTGATTGGGGTTGGAAGAACCACCAATCATGGATTCACGCAGGGTTTGATAACATTTTATTTACTCCAAATGGATTAGTTCATAGATTGTTAACCAGGGTTGCTGTGGAGAAATTATTTCATCCATTTCAACCATTTATGATAGGCCAGAAAAATTTAGCGCCGAAAATTGCCTTTTTGTATGATATCTCTCTAATCTTTTATGGTGAAAATGAGGCAGAATATGGAAATAAAAAGCAAAATATTAACTCCTCTGTGAGGTCAAAAAAATTTTTTTCAGAAGAAAAGTCTACTGATATATTTCTTGGAGGGGTTTCTCTCCAAGAACTTGAAGAACTTTCTCTAAAAAAAGTAGACTTTGAGCCTTATTTGCCAATTCTCCCTGAGAAACTTTATGAAAAGAATATTCAAGTTCACTACTTAGGCTATTTTGAGAAATGGCATCCTCAGTCTGCATATTATTATTCTGTAGAGCATGGTGATTTTCAATGTTCGCCTGAGAGGACTGCCGGGACTTACAGCACTTATAATTCCATTGATGATAGGATAGATGACTTTCACTATCATACAACTTACATAAAGTTTGGAATAGGGAGGGCTAGTTATGATGCTTCCCAAGAAATAAGATCTGGGGATATAACAAGAGAGGAAGGGGTTTCTTTAGTAAATAAATTTGATGGGGAATTTCCAGATCGATGGTCTTCTCAAATTTTTAACTACCTTTCAATTGATAGTGAGAAATTTCCATTTGCGTGCAAATTTTTTGAAGAACCTGCTTTTTCTAATGAATATTATTCCGACTTGGCTGATACATTTAGATCTCCCCACATATGGCAATGGTCAGATAATAAGTGGAAATTAAGAAATAAAGTAACTAATTATCTAGACAAAAAAAATTCAATACAAAGTTGGAGAGGTAATAGATAAAATAATTAAATGGTGAAGAAATTTCAAAAGAGAATTATTTCGCGATTAGATATCAAAGGTTCTAGGTTAATTAAAGGGATTAGATTTGAGGGTTTAAGAGTCATTGGGAATCCTTGTGATTTTGCTAAGAATTATTATAAAGAGGGAATTGACGAAATATTTTATACGGATGCTGTAGCAAGTCTTTATGGCAGGAATAGTCTAGATAATATACTTAAAGAGACATGCGAAAGTATTTTTGTTCCAATAACAGCTGGAGGAGCGATTAATTCTATTGATGATGCATATCTTTTATTGAGAGCAGGTGCAGATAAAATAGCTATTAATACAAATGCTGTAAAAAATCCAGATTTAATTACAAAACTTGCAAATAGGTTTGGACAACAATGTATTGTTTTGTCGATACAGGCAAGAAGATCTTTAAAAATGACTTCAGGTTGGGAAATAATGATAGAGGCAGGTAGAGAATTAACAGGTATAGATCTGCAAGATTGGATAGAAAAAGCCCAGAAATTAGGTATAGGTGAAATTTTCTTAACTTCTGTTGATCAAGACGGCGCTAATAAGGGTCCTGATCGAGAATTAATAAATTTGGCTAATAAAATTGTTACTAAACCTCTGATTGTTGGCGGTGGATTTAATTCTTTGACTTCGATAAAAGAAGCATTATCTTTTGAATCTGTATCTGGAGTAGCTATTGGTTATGCATTACATTATGACAAAATTAAGTTGTCAGAAATTAAGCAAAAAATCAATTCTGAAAATATAAGACTTAGAAATGAAGTTTCTTCGAAAAGCTCCATTAATAAAACGAGAGTTTGCAGACAAATCGCTGTAGTGGACTATGGTATGGGTAATCAACAAAGCTTAATAAATGCATTAAATTTATTAGGCCATAAAGTTGTACTAACAGATTCAAATAATATTTTAAAAGATTCAGAGATTGCAATACTTCCTGGAGTTGGATCATTCCCTGCTGGAATTAACGAATTAGAAAAAAGAGGCTTAAGAGAAGTTTTGTTAGAGAGACATCAAAATAATAAAGCTTTAATTGGAATATGTTTAGGGATGCAATTATTATTTGAAGAGAGTGAAGAATTTGAAAAGAAATATGGTTTAGGCATCTTTAAAGGTAAAGTAAAAAATCTTAAAGCGCATAAAGTTTATGATGCTCAAGAGAAAGAAAATATAAATACTATTAAATTACCTCATGTTGGATGGAATTCTTTAAATCATGATTTCGGAAATTCTAGTTTTATAGACAAAAAAGATATAAATAATAAGTTTTTTTATTTTGTTCATAGCTTTGGTGTTGAAGAAGTAATAAACGCTGATTTTGTTTTTTCAACAAATTATTACTTTAGAAACCCAGTCGCAATTTGTGGTCTCAAAAGAACTGTAGGATATCAATTTCATCCTGAACGAAGTGGACAAGCTGGCTTGAATATTTTATCTAAAACAATAGATAATTTTATTTAACATTGAAAGTTATTTTGCTTTCGTGGGATTTATATTTAATCCAAATTAATTAATAAATCAAGAATGAAAACCAAGGTAAAGAGAATATACATACCTGTAGAGATAATGGACAGAGAAATTGATGGAGCTTGCTTGCTTGCCTTGGAGGCTATTAAAAAAGGTTGGGAAGTAATTATAGGATCTCAACCTATAATTATGAAAAATATTGAGTCTTCCAAAAAAGGCATTTATTTCTTAAAAAGTATCACACCTGGACAAATTGATATTCAAAAAAGAATTATTAATGCAGGAAGCTATGTAGTTTGTCAGGATCAAGAGGGCCTGCTTCAGAGACCTGGCATGTCTTATAAAATTAGATTCTCTAGAGAATCACTTTCCCTTGCTAAAAAGGTGTTTTTTTGGGGAGAACTCCAAAAAAAAGAATTTATAGATGCTCTAGGGGAAGATCATTCTGCTGATCTAGTTATCTCAGGGAGTCCAAGAGCTGATCATTGGGAATTGATAAGCCAAAAATTAAACAAAACTGGAAAAAACTTAGGTAAAGGAAAATGCATTTTAATAGCGACTAGTTTTGGGAAAGAGAATCATGCTTTAGGTAAAGCTGGTCACTATAATCTTTTGAAAGATGTAGCTGGGATTAAATATGGTGCAAATGATAGTAAATCATTTCATAATCATTTTCAAAGCTTATTAGACTTGGGTAATTTTGTTTTGCCATATTATAAAAAATTAGTTATTGAATTAGCTAAAAGTCTTCCTGAAGAGAAAATTATCGTCAGACCTCATCCAAGTGAGAATATTGAAATGTGGAAGGAATTAACAAAAGAATTCGGAAATATTGAGGTTAATAACAAGGGTACAATTATCGAATGGATTATGAGATCTAAATTACTCATACAATACGCAAGTAGTTCTGCAATTCAGGCCAATATACTTGGAACTCCAGTATTTTCACTTATACCTGATTTGCCAGATAATTTGAAAAGTCTTGATTTATTACATTCAAAAGAAGTATCAACGATTTTTAGAAATGTTGATGATCTCATAGATGGATGTAAAAACTTATGTTCAACTCCTAATTATTATGAAACGAAACAACATGAATTTTTAGATCAAATTATTTTCTCAAGGCGAACTGTTGATTCTGCTAAAAGAATAATTAAAGAACTTGATAAGTTATTTTCTCAATTGCAATTTACCAGTAATAACAATTATGGCCCATTTCTTAGATATAAATTTAGTAGATTTAAATATAAAATTACCTTGATACTTTCATTAATTCCTTTTTGGGAAAAAATTGTCCCTCAAAAATATAAGCATGTATCTTTATTTACCTATATGTACTACAAGACAAGAAAACAGCCCTCTTTTACACTAGATGAATTTAAAGATAAAATTAATGAGATTAAGTCTTTATCAAATAACAAAATTAAAATTAAGATCCAAAAAATTAAAAAAAATGTATTTAAATTAAAACAAATAAATAGTTAAATTTCCATCTCTATAATTCGATAATCTTTATAAATGATCTCCCATATTTATCATTTGCGGCTATTCCAATTTTTTTTACATCATCAATTTCGATAGTGTCAGGGTGGAATGCATAAAACCAAGTTCCATCTTCACTATGAAAATCTAAATTATCGTGATAAAAACTTTTATTTCTAGTTTCGATTGCTAGGAAAGGTTGGGGTCCAAAAACCTTACCATTAATAGTTCTTATTTCAAGGTTCGGGAAATCATGTTTTGGATTTAAGTTTAGTTTCATATCTAATTTAACGGATAAACTTTGTTCTAAATTTAAATTGAGAGAGTCTCGAAAGGCTTCTGTAGCATTACAGTATTTATATTTTACCTCTGGATATTTCTTAATTATCCTCTTCAACATTTCTCTAACTTCTTCTATCTCAATTGATAAATCCCGAAAATCATGACTTGCTAGACCAACAAGTGTTGGCAAGCCATCTTTTGCTTGTTTAAAAGCTTTTTCTAATTCGTAAAAATTAAAATTAGCAAATCTATTTTTTAGATTTAGAGCTCTTCCAATCCATCTTCTACAATTCCCCTCTAATTGATAATTGTCATGGTGGGGATGATAAGGTGTCCATGAGGTAGTTGCTCTTCTCCAATCACAAGACCTGCCGTTTTTTAAATCTAAGGCGAGGGAATTTTCTCCAGATTTATCATCAATGGAAGTATTAGAAATGTCAAAAGGTATCCATTGTTCAAGAAAAAGATTACTATCAGGTCTTTCTGCCTGAAATCCTGCTCTAAAAACACTGGGAAAGAAATTTCTTTCTATTATTCTTCGAGCTAAAGTTTCATATAAATGAGGTGAATTAACGTATGAAGTTGCACATCTGTGAGCTTCTTTATATGTAGACATTGGATGGAAGTGCCATTGAATTTGGTCTTTAGAATTATTTTTTTCATTAATTACATTTAAGTAATGATCATGAATTGCGTGATAACCCATGGTCCTTCTTCTTGGATTTACTGAAAATCCAACATGATCCAAGCAGAACCAATTGTATATCCAACCATTACCAAAGCTATCTTTAAAATCGTTCCTGAATTTATCACTTAAACATTTATCCAGCATATTATCTAATTTATTCCAGGTATCCATATAGTTAACTCTATGATCATTTATTATCTCCATTACTGCCTTTTCTTTACCATTAAGATCTATCTCTCCTTTTTGCAGCTTTTTGAAATTAAAGTAACTTTTTTCAATATTTTTTATTCCAATTATTTCATCGATTCTTTCAAAAGAAGCATCTAAACTTTCATATAAAGGTCCCTCAGTATCAATTGCATGCAGAAAGTAAACAGTCGGTTCTTTTTTAGTCATTATTTTTTAACTCTTTCTTTCTAAAAGTTTCAGAATATTTATCTGAAAAATTTTCTATATTTAAATTTTCTAGTGAGCCTTTCTTTTGGAAAATTATTAACCATTCATAATATGGATCTTCATTATTAGTTATGTATTTGAAAGATGCAAAATCTCCCCTTTTTTTAAAGAAATAAGTAGAGAGTATTTGCATTTGATTTGATTTCAGGATTTCAAGCATTTTTGTTACATCTGTAAAATAATTAGGATGACCTTTTTTTCGCGCACCAATCTCAGCATTAAAAGCTAGATTATCTTCACTTAAGTATCTAGTTGATTTACCTGTAAGATAAACTTTCCCGTTTGGTTTTAAAACTCTTATAAATTCCGAAAGTGATTTATTTTGATAGGTTGCATCAAAAACAGCTAAACAAGCTATATTATCAAAAAAATTATCTTTGTATGGTAATTTTTCTGCGATACCTTTTTGTAAACTAATTATTTTTCGATTTTTGGAATATAAAGAGTTTGCCTTTTTAATCATTGAACAAGATATATCAATGCCAAATACATCTAAATTATATTTTAAATAAATATTGAACATTCTTCCCCAAGCACATCCCACGTCTAAAATAGAACCTTTGTTAAATTTATTTTTAGAAAAAATTTCCATGTAAACCCATTCTCCTTCAGTTTTAACATCACCCTCAAGCACATTAGAGAGACCTTCTCCATAAGATTCTTCTACTCTATTTAGCCAATAATTTGTATATGTCTGATCCCAATATTTTTCACGGGGATCTTTAAGTGGTTCCATTAATTGAAATTTAAATGTTTTTAAATTGAGAAATATTTTTATTCATATGATTTATTAGATTGATTCTAAAAGTTCCCTTGATGATAGTAATGAAACACTATTAGAAATTGCTGATAACATACCATCTTTGGAAGAAAGCTCTTCAAGACTTTTTTCTATGGCATATTGCGCAGAAAACAAACATGGCGTTGAATATATAGCAATGTTAACACCAAGTTTTTTTAATTCAGTAAGAGAAACACTTTTTGTTTGACCACCATTAATTAAATTTACTGACAATACAATATCATTTGGAATTTCTTCTCTAATACTTTTTAAATCATTCAATTTTTGTATACCCTCAATCATTACAAATGAAGCACCATTATCAATAAAAGTTTTTATTCTTTTAATACCTATTTCCAAATTTTCAACATCAGTTCTGGCGACTACAAATAAATCAGGTGCTGAATTTAAAACAGACTCCAACCTAGGTAAATATTCATCAATAGTAAGGACCTCTTTCCCAGGGATATGCCCGCATTTTTTAGGACGTCTTTGGTCCTCAAGAACCACTCCATTTGCACCTGATTGCATAATTGATTTTGCGGCATGACCAGCTATTTTAGGATCTCCATAGCCTTCGTCCATGTCAACAAGAATTAAGGAGTTTGGTGCAATATTTCTTACCCTTAGTACATATTCACTCATTCCTTCCCAGGTTATATAACCTTGGTCAGGCATTCCTAGATGACTAGCAGAGTAGCCATATCCACTTAAAAAAATATTGTTAAAATATTTTGATGATATTTTAGCTGAAAAGCAATCATAGACTCCTATAAAAGGATTTATCTTATTTAAAAAAAATTCTTTATTAATAGTTTTAATTCCAGACATAAAATTTAACTAGTTTTTAAAACTAAAAGATTTTTAATTGCTCAATTTCTCAATATACTCGATTAGATGCTGTTTTTTTAAAAGATGATTTAATCTAAAAAAAAAGCAATATTAATTTTCTATCTGATTACTGTCATATGGAATTGTTCCCTTAATAAAATTTGGTTTTTTTTCTAATAAAATATACCTATCTTTGGTAAGCATTTTGCAAACCTCTTCGAAAACTAATGAAGCACTACATAGTAATGCAACTGCAGATCCAAGCTTTATTGATTTTATTATTTTTCTTTTTATAAGCTCCTCTTTAACACACTTATAATCGTATTCTATATCGTATCCTAAGTATCTTACTGACAAGGTATAAAGTCTCTTTACTTCTTTTTTATTATTAAAAGTTTTTATATCATAGGGTTTATTGTATTGATATGGGACACCATACATATTCTCAATGTAGTGCATAAAAGTAAATCCATCTGCTCTAATTCCATATCCTAAATTCATTAATTTGGCACTTATTCTATGTAATCTTCCCCATGGGCTATCCCATCCAAATCCATCTAAATGATTTCCTTCTGATATGAGCTTTGCCTTAGAACCAATTGATGTAACTGAATATATAGGGTGTTCAGATCTGATAGAATCTTTTTTTAATCTTATGTATTCAGAGAAAATGCCAGATAATGAAGGAGATTCAGATCTATCAAATTCTATCCCTTTTTTGCCGTAATCTCCAAAAAAAGTTAAAACGCAAATCGTGCCATTTTCTCCAAGATATTCCATCAGATTTTGATAGTAAAATTCACATATTTCAAATGGATTCTTAGTATTTTCAACAAGACCAATATTAAAAAGATCACTTTGAACTAGCACTGTATCACCTTTTTTTAATCCTAATTCTCTTAAAGATTCTTTGAAGATTTTTTTTGTAAGCATTAATTTATTTAGTTTTCTTAAATATTTTTTCAGCTAATTCTCTTATTGAGTCGGATCCCAGTATGTCGTCAGGCAGTATTTCGTCATAAATTCTTTCCTTTATTTGAATCATTATCATCAATCCATTCATAGAATCCCATGCAATATGTTCTTTAAAAAAATAGTCTTCATGGATGTTCTTAATCTCTGAATTATAAATTTCGACGAATATTTC